>ERZ772948.21-NODE-21-length-84669-cov-5.041979_pt1 | contig 84669 bp, 106 predicted proteins | sample MGYA00511945_ERZ772948 | MGnify/ENA primary metagenome ERZ772948 (study PRJEB29015, sample SAMEA2737927) | human oral metagenome | biome: human oral; feature: human-associated habitat; material: dental | place: China | collected 2141 ... | reverse complement strand
ATTGCCCTTCGTAAGGAGCTTCCTATTATTGCCGAAGGCAGCTATCAACCAGCTTATGAAGACAGCTCACAGATTTATGCTTTTGAGCGTCAATTAGGTGACGAAAAACTTTTGGTGCTCAATAACTTCTATCCAGATCCGATTACGATAGATATTTTACCAGAGTATCAAAATGGCGAAGTGCTCCTTTCTAATTATGAAGAAGCTCAAACGGCAGAAGTTGTAACCTTAAGACCTTATGAAAGTTTGGCAATTATTGTAAATAAACACTAAATGCAGCAATAAATCCTAAAATCGACTGAATTGTTCAGCCGATTTTTTAAAACCCAAGAGAAAGCGTTTGCATTATTCTTTTGTTTTATTTATAATAATTACGGTAGAAATACATCTCAAGGAAATTTGATTTCCAAATTATGATGTAAAGGAGAATATATGAAAAAAACTTCAAAACAATTGCCTGTATTGTTTGCGACAGCTATTTTGTTAGCTAGTAGCGTTCTAAGTCCTGTTGTTCAGGCAAATGAGGCGAGCTCTTCAAGTTCAGAAACTTCTGTAACAATGACTTCAGAGTCTAGTTCTGTTGCTTCGTCAACACAGTCGCAATCATCAGAAACAACTTCTGAAAGTTCAGCAAGCAGTACGAGTAGTACGAATGAGCCAAGTAGCACAAGCGAAGAAAAACCTAAGCCAGAAGCTTCAAGCAGTGAAGCAAGAGCCGCTGTTTCGGAATTTACCGAGGTAGCCAATATTGGTCAAATTCAAGGCGAAGCACATGAATCACCTTATAATGGGAAAAAGGTGCGCGTGTCAAATGTAGTCGTCACTAAAACGGATCAATATGGCTTTTATGCACAAGACATCAAAGCTGACGGGAACACAAAGACTTCAGATGCTATCTATGTAGTTTCAAAGGAAAAAGTAGCCGTTGGAGACCGATTGACGATTGAAGGTGAAGTTAAAGAAGGTTACATGGAGTCACTCAGCGTCCGTTCGGGGCAACAATTTAAAAAACCAGCTGATAGCTTAACTGTCACGCAATTGATAGCTTCAAAGGTAACAAAAGACGGAACAGCAGCATTGCCAGCTCCTGTCAATATTTCAGAGCGTATGCCAAAAGATATCGTAGACAATACTCCGACTGTCTATGATCCAGAGCATGACGCCTTGGACTATTGGGAAAGTCTTGAAGGCATGTTGACAACAGTAAAAAAACCTCATGTGCTTGGACCACAATATCGCGGGGATATCTACCTGTTGCCTGCTGGCTATCAAGAATTACCGTTAAATAATATCGGTGGCGTCAATTTACGTCTGAATGTGCAAAATACGGCAACCATTCCAGTTTATGTGGGAAATAAGTTTGTTGCCAAAGCCAAAGATTACTTTAATGAAGATGTTGTTGGAGTCGTGAGTTATCGCAGTAAAGTCTTTAAGTTGGAGCCAACCCAATTGCCAGCTTTGCAAGACGGTGGTTTGCAAAGAGAGGTTTCTAAACTTTACCCAAGTGAAGATAAATTGACGATTGCTTCTTACAATATCGAAAACTTCTCGGCGAACAATGCAACGGGCGAAACACCTGACGCAAAAGTGGAGAAAATTGCCAAATCCTTTATCAATGAAATCCATAGTCCAGATATTATCACACTCATAGAAGTTCAAGATAATAATGGAAGTGTCAATGACGGCACAGTAAGTGGTGTTCAAAGTGGGGAAAAATTAGCTGCTAAGATTAAACAATTAGGTGGCAAAGAGTATAAGTATGTCGAAGTAGCTCCTGTTGATGGTGCAGACGGAGGAAAGCCCGGATCCAATATTCGTGTGGCTTTCTTGTACAATCCTCAACGAGTGAAGATAGTAGAACGTGAAGCAGGAAGTAGCACAGAAGCGGCTGCTTTCAAAGACGGTCATTTGGTGAAAAATCCTGCCAGAATAGACCCAACTAATCCAGTATTTGAAAAAGTTAGAAAATCTTTAGCAGCAGAGTTTGAATTTAAAGGTGAACGGATTGTCGTGATTGCCAATCATTTGAAATCCAAACTCGGTGATGATGCAGTATATGGTTCTAAACAACCAGCAGTACAAAATACATTGGCACAACGGATTGAGCAAGGGAAGTTGTTGAATGCTTTTGTAAAAGAAGGTTTGAAGCAAAATCCAAATTTGAAGTTTGTTTTGACTGGTGACTTTAATGACTTTGAATTTTCAGAAACTGCCAAAGCAGTGGCTGGTAATGAATTAGTCAATATGATGCTGAATCACGACGCAGCAGATCGCTATTCTTATTTTTACCGTGGTAGCAATCAAAGTTTAGACAATATCTTTGTTTCAAAAAATATTGCTGATAAAACAGTGTTCTCACCAGTTCACATTAATGCTTCTTTCATGGAAGAACACGGTCGGGCATCAGACCATGATCCCGTCATTGCACAGCTTGACTTTAGTCAGAAAAAAGATGACACAACGCCGACTCAACCAACTGAGCCAAAACCTTCTGGTGACAGCACAACTCCACCAAATAAAGATGATAAACCAACTAAAAAGAGAATTTTACCATCTACAGGAACAACAGGCGCTGAAGTCGCTGTTGTAGGGATTGTCATCTTAAGCGCAACCATCCTTTGGCGAAAGAAAGTGACGGATTAAAAGACATAGATAAACGAGAGAGTTTTAAGATTCTCTCGTTTTTTTGAAAAATATTGAAAATGAAACTGAAAAACAGATTATTTTCTAAAAAATAGACAAATTGTTCCTCTATCTAGAAAAGAAGTGTTATAATAGTATTATAAAACGTTTTCAAGAGGATAAGACGATGGAAAAAGAAGTCATTGATTATGGAAAAGTAACAGGTATGGTCCATTCGACTGAAAGTTTTGGAGCTGTTGATGGGCCTGGTATCCGTTTCATTGTCTTTTTACAGGGTTGTAAAATGCGTTGCCAATATTGTCACAATCCAGATACATGGGCAATGGAAACCAATAATTCAAGAGAGCGAACGGTGGAAGACGTCTTGCAAGAGGCGCTTCGTTATCGTGGTTTTTGGGGTAAAAAAGGTGGGATTACAGTAAGTGGTGGTGAAGCCCTCTTGCAGATTAATTTTGTGACGGCTCTCTTTACCAAGGCTAAAGAGCTGGGGATTCATTGTACTTTAGATACTTGTGCGATGCCGTTCCGCAATACACCAGAGTATCTCAAAGTTTTTGATCGCCTGCTTGAAGTGACCGATTTAGTGTTGCTGGATATTAAAGAAATCAATGATGTTCAGCATAAATTCGTAACAGGGCATACCAATAAAAATATTTTGGAATGTGCAAAATATCTGTCTGATAAAGGTGTTCCAATGTGGATTCGCCATGTTTTGGTTCCGACTTTGACAGACCGTGATGATGACTTAAAAGAGTTAGGTGAGTTTGTCAAAACGTTAAAAACAGTTGATAAATTTGAAGTGCTACCTTATCATACAATGGGAGAATTTAAATGGCGTGAATTGGGCATTCCTTATCCATTAGAAGGCATAAAACCACCAACCGCTGACCGAGTAAAGAATGCCAAAGAGCTTATGAAAACAGAATCCTATACCGAATATATGAACCGCGTGCACAATAGTTGATACAAAAAAGTGAGAGGTTGATGAGCACTCAAGGAGTTAGCTAGAAAAGCTGACAATTGGGTGCTTTTCTATCACTCTCTTTGTGAAAATCTTAAAATTGTGCTAAAATAGGATGTATAAAAAGTTTATGAGGTACGATCATGTCTAAAATTTTAGTTTTCGGTCATCAAAATCCAGATTCAGATGCGATTGGTTCAGCTGTAGCCTTTGCTTACCTTGCACGTGAGGCTTATGGATTGGATACAGAAGCGGTTGCTTTGGGAGAACCAAATGAAGAAACAGCGTTTGTCTTGGATACTTTTGGTGTAAAAGCACCGCGTGTGGTGACATCTGCAAAGGCAGAGGGAGTTGAGCAAGTTATTTTAACAGACCACAATGAATTTCAACAATCTATTTCTGACATTGCAGAGGTAGAAGTGTATGGCGTTGTGGATCACCATCGTGTGGCAAATTTTGAAACAGCTAGTCCACTTTATATGCGTTTGGAGCCTGTCGGTTCAGCTTCTTCTATCGTTTATCGCATGTTTAAAGAATCTGGCGTAGCTGTACCAAAAGAATTCGCAGGACTAATGCTCTCAGGTTTGATTTCGGATACTCTTCTTTTGAAATCACCTACTACACATCCAAGTGATAAAGTCATTGCTCCAGAATTAGCTGAATTGGCTGGTGTGAATTTGGAAGAATACGGTTTGGCTATGCTTAAAGCTGGAACGAACTTAGCAAGTAAATCTGCCGAAGAATTGATTGATATTGATGCTAAAACATTTGAATTAAACGGAAATCAAGTTCGTGTGGCACAGGTCAACACAGTTGATATTGCAGAAGTCTTGGAACGCCAAGCTGAACTGGAAGCAGCTATTGAAAAAACAAACGCAGCCAATGGTTATTCTGACTTTGTTTTAATGATTACTGACATTGTCAATTCAAACTCGGAAATCCTGGCAATCGGTCGCAATATGGACAAGGTAGAAGCAGCTTTCAATTTTGTTCTTGAAAATAACCACGCTTTCCTTGCTGGCGCTGTTTCTCGTAAGAAACAAGTCGTTCCGCAATTAACAGAAAGTTTTAATGCTTAAGAATAGAACAAAAAGGGAGTTTCGGCTCCTTTTTTGATACAATAGTTCTATGAAAACTCAAGATTTACAAAACGGGGATTTGCTTTTTGTGTCTAGTCAATCTGATATGGCAGAAGCTATTCAGCAATCAACTGGGCGGTATAACCATGTGGCAATCTTTTTTGACGGCTGGATGTACCATGCGACAAGTGAGCAAGGGGTCATAAAGCAGCCGATAGAAGAGTTTTTACAGGTTGATGAATGCTATGCCGTTTATGCTTTTCCTGACATAGATGCGAAAGCTGTCTGGGAAAGAGCGGAGCAGCATCTTTACAAGCCTTATAATAATAGCTTTTATCCAAATACGACAGTTTTTACTGTTCTGAATATATTGCGGAAATCCTCCCCATTTTTGAAACTATTGCTATGCAGTTCGGTGATGAAGATGAGGAAGTTGCTCCTTTTTGGCAGCAGTATTACAAGGAATTGGGGCTAGCTGTTCCTCTTCATCAGCCGGGAACCAATCCTAGCCAATTGGCTCAATCCGAAAAATTAGTTTACAAAGGAAGATTAGATGATTAAAGTAATCAATCCCAGTCGTTTGACACGTCAGCCCTTTTTTCATGAATTGATAAATTACTTAGATCAACATGACGATGTTACTTTGCGAGAGATAAAGCGTGAGTTTGCAAATTTTCCCAATATTGATCGCTCTATAGAGGATTATATCAAGGCAGGCTATGTGCTTCGGAAAAATAAACGCTATCATCAAAGCGTTCCTCTGTTGGAAAATGTGACGGCTTTGTCTTTGGATCAGGAAGTCTTTGTGCGAGATGACAGTCCTCTTTATCAAGAATTGCTGAATATGCGTTTTGAGACGCATTTAACCAATCAAACAAATCAAGCTATTTTAGTAGAAAAAACGGATTTTCTCAGAGAGCAGTTGACGCTTTCCAATTATTTTTACAGGCTGAAACAACAATATCCATTGATCAATCAGCAACAAAAACTCTATGACTTGGTAGGAGATGTAAATCCTGAGTATGCTCTAAAATATATGACGACCTTCCTCTTAAAATATGGTCGAAAAACTGAGCTGATGCAGAAACGGCGTGATATTTTTGTAGATGCTCTAGTGATTTTAGGTTATATTACGCCTAACGAAGCAGGGAAATATGAATTAAAATTGGATTTTGATAAGGAAACATTGACCTTTCGTGTAAAGAAAGCATTAGATAAACCTTAGAATAATACAATTTTAAGGTTTATTTGATAGATTTATAAGTATAAGGTTTAAGTTTAGTAAGATTTGGTAGTCACTAAATCATTTCGTTTCATGAAAGGAAGGTATCGTGAATCTTTTAGCAAAAATTCGTCCGTCTCAGCCGTTGAAGTATTTGAAATGGTTTGATATTGTCATTGTGACAGCTCTGCTATTTGGACAATTTATCTATCGCTCAACGGAACTTTATCTTGCGAGCTTGTCACCGTCCACTACGGCAGCAGTAACAGATACAGCTAGTAAAACAGCAAGTGACGGAGTAGCTTATTCCAGTAATTTAGAATTGCAGCTTCTCATGTTAGCTTTGACGATAGCCTATTTAATACTTCGCCGTTTTGACTTTAAGCAGTTGCCAATTCATCTATCGTGGTCTGTGCTCTTTTGGGTTCCCTTTATCTTTGCGGTTATGGGGATTCTCGCGGATACAGTGACCACCCTTAGCGGAGAATACAATTATTTTGATCCGCAATTGTGGAAATATATTGATCTGACGGAAATTTTCCGCAAATTTATTGATTTGACACCTATGGCTATTTTCTATGCTTTGCTCAATGGCTTCTATGAAGAATTTTTCTTCTTAGGTTTATTGACCTCAGTTAGAGATAAATATAAGTGGTGGGTTCTTCTTTATTCGACAATCATTCGCGTTTCTTTCCATACCTATCAAGGAATGCTCTGGGCACTGACAATCGGTGTTGGTTTTGGACTTCTCTATTATTTTCTTTACAAATATAAGGTTAAAAATCTCTTGCCTTTCTTCCTCGTACATGCTCTTGCAGATATGTTTGGGTCAAGTCTGATGTATGTTTTGATTAGTTGGAGAAAGTAAAGTCATAAAGCAAGATTTTGATTTCTAAAGAATTGTGCATCTCTCTTCGTTAGTATAAATTTGTAATTTTTCTTCAATAATTAAAGGTCGAAAACGTTTGTCTCGACCTTTATTATTTTCTATAAATATTTTTCAGCGATGGCATAATCACCTAGATAGTCAGTTTTTTTACCATTTATAATTTGGTAGCAATCTGCGCCCTTACCAGCTAGAATGACGGCATCGCCTTCTTTGCTAGTTAAGCTAAGGGCTGTTTTAATAGCTTCTTCGCGGTCAGCAATCATATCAACATCAAAGGATATGTAAGAAGCAATTTCTTTGGCAATAGCAATTGGATCTTCGTAATTTGGATCATCTGCTGTCAGGATAACGGTCAATTCTGGATGTTGATTGATTAGTAGACCAAAATCTTTGCGACGGCTTTCTCCTTTATTTCCAGTTGCACCGAGCACCAAAATAATCTTACCTTTTTGATGTTCTTGAACGACCGATAGGAGATTAGCGAGACTGACACCATTGTGTGCGTAGTCCACAAACACTTTGGCACCATTTTTTTGAGTCAGCACTTCCATACGTCCAGGGACACGCGTAGCAGCAATGCCTTTTTTTATATCAGAAATAGTGGCACCTAAGCGTAGACAGGCAAGGCTAGCAGCAAGTGCATTTTCTTGGTTAAAACGTCCGATTAGCTGAATGTCAAATTTTTCTGTGAGGATTCCGCTTGTTTCAAAAGAAAAGGCTTGCGAATGATGAATTTGATTGTCTGAATGCTGTCCGTAGAAATCATGCTCCATGGAAGCAACTTGCTCAGCCAAAACTTCAAAATGGTCCATTTCGCTATTAACGACAACAGCTCGGCTATTTTCCATGAGGAGTCGCTTATGATAAAAATAATCTTCAAATGTCGGATGTTCAATTGGTCCGATATGATCAGGGCTGATATTAAGGAAAACACCAACGTCAAAGGTCAAACCATAAACCCGCTTTTTCAGATAAGCCTGACTGGAAACTTCCATGATGAGATGAGTCCGTCCATTTTCAACAGCTGTCGCCATCATTTTGAACAAATCCAAGCTTTCCGGTGTTGTCAAAGCAGATTTGAAAAAATGTTCTCCGTCGAGCGTCGTGTTCATAGTAGACAAGAGGGCTGGCTTATGACTTTGCTGGAGGATATGATAGGCGAAATAAGCAGAAGTGGTCTTTCCTTTGGTTCCTGTAAAAGCGAGCAATTTGAGTTTATCTTGTGGATTGCCATAAAATTCCATGGCAAGAAGGCTCATGGCTTGTTTTACGTCATTGACTATGAGAGCAGGAATTCCCACTTCAAAATCCATTTCACTGATATAAAGCCGTAGACCTGCTGTCACTGCGTTTTCCAAGAATTCTTTTTTAAAATTGTCACCCTTGACAAAGAAAAGAGTGGAAGCATCCACTTTACGACTGTCATAGCTGATTTTTTCAAAAACAAGATTACGATAATGATAAAAATATTGTCCCTTGTCGATAATCTCGCGGAAATTGTAATCGTTTTTTAAAATGTTTAATGCGTTTTCAATTGTTATCATATTTCTATTGTAAACTTAATGGCGAAGTTTTACAAGCGGAAAGGAAAAGTTTATAATAAGATGAGACTATTTTTAGAGGTTATGTATGGACCAACAAACAACAAATCAACAAAAGCAAATGCTTCTAGGGACAGCTTGGCTGACAGCTAGTAATTTTATCAGCCGTTTTTTAGGGGCAATTTATATCATTCCTTGGTATATCTGGATGGGAAAGCATGGCGCAGAGGCCAATGGTTTGTTTACCATGGGATACAATATTTATGCTTGGTTTCTTCTGATTTCCACGGCAGGTGTACCTGTCGCAGTCGCCAAGCAAGTTGCTAAATACAATACAATTGAGCAAAAAGATCATAGTTTTACTCTCATTCGTGAATTTTTGAAATTCATGCTCTTGTTGGGAGTCATTTTTGCAGTGATCATGTATCTCTTATCACCGTTCTTTGCGCGTGTGTCAGGAGTTGGGAAAGAGCTGATTCCAGTTATGCAGAGTCTGTCGTGGGCTGTGCTAGTATTTCCAGCCATGAGTGTTATTCGTGGATTTTTCCAAGGTTTTAACAATTTGAAACCGTATGCCATGAGCCAGATTGCCGAGCAGGTCATTCGTGTGATTTGGATGCTGCTTGCAACATTTTTCATTATGAAATTGGGCTCTAAAGATTATGTTGCTGCAGTGACCCAATCTACTTTTGCAGCCTTTGTCGGTATGTTTGCCAGTATGGCGGTTTTGGTTTATTTTCTTTGGAAAACCAATCTCTTGACATCTATCTTACACAAACCGGCTAATAGTGCTGAAATCAACAGCCGTGCTTTGCTGGTGGATACGATTCGTGAAGCCATTCCTTTTATCATCACGGGTTCTGCTATTCAGCTTTTCCAAATCATTGACCAGATGACATTTATCAATACGATGAAATGGTTCACCAATTATAGCAATTCTCAGCTGGTGGTTATGTTTAGCTATTTCTCAGCCAACCCAAATAAAATTACCATGATTTTGATTGCGGTAGCAACTTCTATCGGTGGTGTGGGAATTCCTTTGCTAACAGAAAACTATGTCAAAGGTGATTTAAAGGCGGCTGCGCGCTTGGTTCAAGATAATTTGAGTATGTTACTGCTGTTTCTTTTACCAGCAACGATTGGCTCTGTCTTAGTAGCCCGTTCTTTGTACACGATTTTCTACGGACGACCAGATAGTTTAGCTCTGGGGCTCTTCATTTTTGCTATGTTACAGACGATTATTCTTGGCGTCTATACTGTCTTATCACCAATGATTCAGGCGCTGTTCCAAAATCGTAAAGCAATTATCTATTTTGGTTATGGAGTTCTTGTTAAGCTCATTTTGCAAATTCCATTTATTTATCTGTTTAGAGCCTATGGACCGCTTCTGGCAACGACAATCGGACTTATTGTTCCAATCATTCTGATGTACCAACACATTCGTCAAGTAACTGGGCTCAATCAAACCATTCTCTTCAAACGGAGTTTGTTGATTGGAATTTTAACGGCAGTTATGGCTCTTTTGATTGCCATTGTGGAAGTCGTACTTGGCTTTGTTTTTCATCCAAGTGGACGCATTTCTAGTATGCTTTATTTGGTTATCATCGGTGGCTTGGGCATCGCTATTTATGGAGCAATGGCTTTGCGAGTCCGCTTGTTAGATCGCTTTATCGGTGAGAAAGCTCAAACCTTACGTCAAAAATTTCATATTCATTAAAAGGCCGAAAGGCTTTTTAATATTGTAGAAAATTTATAAAAATTAAGCTATAATGAAAATAGCTATTCTTGCAATCAAGTTCTATAATCTTTGGAATAGTCAGTATAGTTTAAAACTATATTTAGGTCTTGAAAAGAACAAAACACAGTGCTTTCGTAAGATGATACAATAGAATCACTTAGAAAATATAAGAATTGCTTGATTCCGCTCTTATCTTATGGAGGTCATTTATTATGGATAAAAAGTTACAATTAGACACGATTTTAGCTCATGCTGGTATTAAAACGGATGAAGTAACAGGTGCCTTGACAACACCTTTGCATTTTTCAACGACCTATCAGCATCCAGAATTTGGAAAATCCACTGGATATGACTATACGCGCACGAAAAACCCAACGCGAAGCAGCTTGGAAAAGACGTTAGCAGCCATTGAGCATGCGGATTATGCATTAGCTACGAGCTCAGGAATGAGCGCCATTGTTTTGGCTTTTAGTGTTTTTCCAGTTGGAAGCAAGGTTCTAGCAGTTCGTGACATTTATGGCGGTTCTTTTCGCTGGTTTCATCAAGTGGAGCAAGAAGGGCGCTTTCACTTTACATATGCAAATACGGAAGAAGAATTACTTGCGGCTTTAACAGAGGATATAGATGTGGTGTATCTAGAAACCCCGACGAATCCGTTAATGCTTGAGTTTGATATTGCGGCTATTGCAGAAAAAGCTCATGCAAAAGGTGCAAAGGTTATTGTAGATAACACATTTTATACTCCAATCTATCAACGTCCTTTGGAAAATGGAGCGGATCTTGTGCTACATTCGGCAACCAAGTACTTAGGAGGACATAATGATGTTCTGGCTGGTGCTCTTATGACGAGTGATAAAGAGATTTATGAGAATCTATTCTACAATCTCAATACGACAGGAGCTGTCTTATCTCCATTTGATAGTTATCTCTTGCTTCGAGGTTTGAAAACCTTGTCTCTGCGTATGGAGCGTTCAATAAAAAACGCACAAGCTGTAGCAGCTTTCTTGCAAGATTCGCCAGCAGTAAAAGAAGTTCTCTATCCGGGAAAGGGTGGCATGATTTCCCTTAAAGTCAAGGAAGAAGCAGTTATTCCACATTTGCTAAATACGTTAAAAGTCTTTACCTTTGCAGAAAGCTTGGGGGGAGTAGAAAGTTTGATTACCTATCCTGCGACTCAGACACACGCAGATATTCCAGCCGACGTGCGGAAATCCTACGGTTTAACAGATGACTTATTGCGATTGTCCATTGGGATTGAGGATAGTCGAGATTTGATAACAGATTTAAAATTTGCTTTGGAGGTATAATATGAGCAAATACAATTTTCAAACAGCACCGAATCGCTTGTCTCACCACACTTATAAGTGGAAAGAGACAGAGACAGATCCTCAATTGCTGCCAGCATGGATTGCAGATATGGACTTTGAGGTCATGCCGGAAGTAAAAAATGCGATTCATGACTATGCAGAGCAGTTGGTCTATGGCTATACTTATGCGAGTGATGAGCTGCTCCAAGCGGTGTTGGATTGGGAAAAGAGCGAACATCAGTATTCGTTTGATAAGGAAGATATCGTTTTTGTAGAAGGTGTTGTGCCAGCTATTTCTCTTGCGATTCAAGCCTTTACCAAAGAAGGGGAAGCTGTTCTAATCAATTCTCCTGTCTATCCACCTTTTGCTCGTAGCGTTCGCTTAAACAATCGAAAATTAGTATCTAATTCTCTCAAAGAAGAAAATGGTCTATTTCAAATTGACTTTGAGCAGTTGGAAAAAGAGATTGTCGAAAATAATGTGAAATTGTATCTTCTTTGCAGTCCGCACAATCCCGGAGGACGTGTTTGGGAAAGAGAGGTTTTGGAAAGAATCGGTCATCTTTGTCAAAAACACCAGGTTATCTTGGTATCAGATGAGATTCATCAAGATTTGACCTTGTTTGGTCATGAGCATGTTTCCTTTAATACCATTTCACCTGATTTTAAAGAATTTGCCATCATACTGTCTAGTGCTACCAAGACCTTTAATATTGCAGGCACTAAAAATTCCTATGCTGTTATTGAAAATCCTGCATTGCGTGCACGGTTTAAACGTCAGCAGCTTGCCAATAACCACCATGAAGTGTCAAGTTTAGGTTATATTGCGACAGAAACGGCCTATCGTTATGGCAAACCTTGGTTAGTGGCACTAAAAGCTGTTTTAGAAGAAAATATTCAATTTGCAGTCGAGTATTTTGCCAAAGAAGCTCCGCGGTTAAAAGTTATGAAACCACAAGGAACGTATCTAATTTGGCTTGATTTTAGCGATTATGGTTTGACAGATGATGAACTTTTTACTTTGTTGCATGACCAAGTCAAAGTCATTCTCAATCGAGGAAGTGATTATGGAAAAGAGGGGGAGTTGCATGCAAGATTAAATATTGCAACACCAAAACCCTTAGTAGAAGAGATTTGCAAGAGAATCGTGCATTGTTTGCCACAATAAGAATGAAAAGAAATTTTCAGAAACAGCCATTTGGGGTTGACAATCATTCTCAAGTGGAGTATAGTTAGTATGAAAAATCGGTAGGTGAGGCTACCATAGGGATACGGATGACTACCGCAAAGTAGTGGAGACACTACGCGTTGGTTAGCAGTTGAGATCGCTAAGGTTTCGACTAATGTCATTTCACCGCCCTACGGAGTTAAAGCTTGAACGGTAACACAAGACATACAGTCCTGCCATGTTTTTCATGGTAGGATTTTATTGTTTTTTAGCTGATTTTTTAAAAGGAAACTGCAGGGGGAAGGAGTGAGGAATATGGCAAATGATGATCACCCGAGTCAACAGAAAATCAGTCGATTACCATACATGAGCATTCCTCATGCTCCCTTTGTAATCGACTCTAGCAAATGAACGATATCTGAGCAAAAAGCTGTGTGCAGTTATTTTGTTGCTTGGATGCGTCTTAGATAGAGGAGAAATCAGTGAAAACAGCAAAAGAAAGATTAACAGATGCTCTTCGCATGTCTGTAGTGGATACGATGACTTTTTTCAACACTTCCAGAGCAGGGCTGACAGAAGAGCAAGTAGAAGAAAACCGTGATATATACGGCGAAAATGAATTGACAAAAGGGCAAGAAGATTCCATTTTTAAAAAGATTTATGAGTCCATTATCAATCCCTTTACCGTTATTCTCTTACTCATTGCTTTGGTATCCTTGGTTACCAATGTTTGGCTGGCAAAGCCAGGACAAGAAGATCCGACGACATTTATCATCATCGTTGTCCTTGTCTTGTTGTCTGGTAGTATTCGCTTTGTGCAAGAATTGCGGAGCGACAAAGCAGCCAGCAATCTTTCACGTATGATTGTCAATACGGTGACAGTCGTCCGTGAGGGAAAAGAGCAAGAAATTCCGATTACAGAATTAGTAGTAGGAGACATTATCCGCTTGAGTGCAGGAGATATGCTACCAGCAGATGTGCTAATCTTAGATTCACGCGACTTCTTTGTGCAACAGTCAGGTTTGACAGGTGAAAGTGATGCTGTTGAAAAAATGGCGCTGGATAAATGTGAGACAAAAGAAACAGATAGCTTGCTTGAGTCTGAAGCACTTGCCTTTATGGGAACCAATGTAATCTCTGGTCGTGCCGTTGCTCTTGTTCTGGTCGTTGGAGACGATACCAAGATGGGTGCTATTGAGCAAACGCTCAATACGTATGACGAACCAACTTCATTTGAGCGGGAAATGAACAGTATTTCGTGGCTGCTCATTCGTCTCATGTTGGTACTTGTACCCGTTGTCTTTCTTATCAATGGTCTGACAGACGGAGATTGGCTGGAGGCTGGTGTATTTGCACTTAGTGTCGGTGTTGGTTTGACACCAGAAATGCTGCCTATGGTCATCACTGCAAGCTTGGCTAAGGGTTCTATTCTTATGGCAAAAGAACAAGTTGTCATCAAGAAACTCAATGCCATTCAAGATTTGGGAGCGATTGATATCCTTTGCACGGATAAAACAGGTACATTGACGCAAGATGAGATTGTCTTGGAATATCCGCTGGATATTCATGGAGAGCTTGATTTAGCCGTTCTTCGCAGGGCGTATCTTAATTCGTATTACCAAACAGGGCTAAAAAACCTAATGGATCGTGCTATTATCAATCGGACAGAAAAAGAAGCTGAAAAGCATGAAATCGTTCGGAACTTGGACCAAACTTTTAAGAAAATTGATGAATTGCCTTTTGATTTTGAACGCCGCCGCATGAGTGTGCTGGTTCGAGATGATGAAAATGTCGTTAGCATGGTAACAAAAGGTGCTTTGGAAGAAATGTTAGCCATTTCAAATTATGTCGAAGACAAAGGGGAAATCCTTCCTTTGACAGAGGAAATTCGTCAAGAAATTTTAGCAGAAGTAGCACAGTTAAATGAGCAAGGTCTGCGAGTGCTGGGGGTTAGCTATCGCTCAGACTTAGATGCTGACTATGAATACACAGTAGAAGATGAGTCTGATATGATTTTGACGGGTTATCTTGCTTTCCTTGACCCGCCAAAACCTTCTGCAGCGCCTGCTATCAAGGCTTTAACAGAATATGGTGTTGCCACCAAAATTTTGACAGGGGACAATGAAAAAGTCACAGAAGCAGTCTGTGAAAAAGTTGGCTTAGATGCAGAACATATCCTACTTGGCTCTGTGATTGAAACGATGTCGGATGACGAATTGAGCAAGGTGGTTGAAACCACAACTGTTTTTGCAAAATTATCTCCTGACCAAAAAGCGCGTATCATTTTGCAGCTGAAAGCAAATGGGCATAAGGTTGGCTATATGGGAGACGGCATCAATGATGCACCTTCTATGAAAGTAGCTGATGTAGGGATTTCAGTTGATACAGCTGTCGATATTGCTAAAGAAACAGCTGATGTTATCCTGTTAGATAAGGACTTGTTGGTGCTTGAAAAAGGCTTGGTGGAAGGTCGCAAAGTCTATGCTAATATGACCAAATATATCAAGATGACAGTCAGTTCCAACTTCGGGAATATCTTTTCCTTGTTGATTTCAAGTATTTTCCTACCATTTTTGCCTATGGCACCGATTCATTTGATTATGTTGAATTTGGTCTATGATATTTCTTGTATCGCTTTACCATTTGACAATGTAGATCGTGAATTTTTGCAAAAGCCTCGTATTTGGAGTGCCAAATCCATTACGCGCTTCATGGCTTGGATTGGTCCGATTAGTTCTATTTTTGACTGTTTGACCTTTTTGATTTTGTTCTTTATCATCGCACCGATGATGACAGGTTCTGTTTACCATCATGGTATGTCTAGCGAGTTCATTACTGTTTTCCAAACAGGCTGGTTTATTGAGTCCATGTGGACGCAAACCATGGTTATCTATATGCTACGCTCACCTAAACTGCCATTTATTCAAAGCAGACCGGCTTTGTCTGTAGTTATGACAACGCTAGCAGCCGTGTTCTTTGTAACCTTATTGCCCTACGGTCCTTTTGCAGCACTTTTAAAAGTGGCTCCATTAAACGGTACTTATTTCTTATTCTTAATCCTTGTCATGATTTTATATATGGCAAGTATTACGTTTGTGAAGCATCTTTATATTAAGAAATACCATGAATGGTTGTAAGCAATTGACAATCTTTGAAAAGGCTTGCTTGTCACGAGCCTTTTTTATGTTTTTTTGATATAATAAGAAGAATAAATTGAAAGAAGGAAAACCAATCATGGAAAAATTTCAAGTGATCGCACATCCGCTCATTCAGCATAAATTGTCTATCTTACGTCGTACGGATACCTCTACTAAGGCTTTTCGTGAGTTAGTAAATGAAATTGCTATGCTGATGGGCTATGAAGTTTTACGTGACTTACCATTAGAAGATGTGGAAATTGAAACGCCGATTACAAAGACGGTTCAAAAACAATTGGCTGGTAAAAAATTAGCCATTGTTCCAATCTTACGTGCAGGTATCGGTATGGTGGACGGTCTTTTGAGCCTTGTGCCAGCTGCTAAAGTTGGACATATTGGTATGTATCGCGACGAAGAAACCCTAAAACCAGTTGAGTACCTCGTGAAGTTACCAGAAGACATTAGCCAACGTCAAATCTTTGTGGTAGATCCCATGCTGGCGACAGGTGGTTCAGCTATTTTAGCCATTGATTCATTGAAAAAACGCGGTGCGCACAATATTAAATTTGTCTGCCTTGTTTCAGCGCCAGAAGGTGTGAAAGCCTTACAAGAAGCTCACCCAGATGTGGAAATCTTTACAGCAGCCCTTGATGATCATTTGAATGAAAACGGCTATATCGTTCCAGGATTGGGAGATGCAGGAGATCGTCTTTTCGGTACAAAATAATGAGTTTTATGTTTGACCTTTTTTGACCAAAAGGCTATAATAGTCTCATATTTGAAAAATCTCACTAAAAATTGTTAGTCAGATTAAATATCAGATGAAAAGGAGAATACAATGATTCCTGTAGTTATTGAACAAACAAGCCGTGGGGAACGCTCGTACGATATTTACTCGCGTCTTTTAAAAGATCGCATTATTATGCTGACGGGTCCTGTTGAGGACAATATGGCTAATTCCATTATTGCGCAATTACTTTTTCTTGATGCGCAGGATAATACCAAAGATATTTATCTTTACATCAATACACCAGGTGGTTCTGTATCAGCTGGTCTAGCGATTGTTGATACCATGAACTTCATCAAATCAGATGTCCAAACAATTGTCATGGGGATGGCTGCTTCCATGGGAACCATTATTGCTTCAAGTGGTTCTAAAGGCAAGCGCTTCATGTTGCCGAATGCAGAATACCTGATTCACCAACCAATGGGTGGAACTGGTAGCGGTACGCAACAAACCGATATGGCGATTGCGGCTGAGCATTTGCTGAAAACCCGGAATAACTTGGAGAAAATCCTTGCGGATAATTCAGGGAAAACCATTAAGCAAGTACATAAAGATGCAGAACGCGATTATTGGATGAGCGCTCAAGAAACCTTGGATTATGGCTTCATTGATGAAATCATGGCAAATAATAATTTAAACTAATCATTTGTTTATTACTGTACGAAAAATGCCCTCTGATGGGCATTTTTTTGATATACTTATAAATGATAAAAATAAATTAGAAAGAAAATTCATGTTTAAAAAAGAAGAACGAATAGGTTTGATTGTGTATTTGTATTATAATCGAGATGTGAAAAAAATAGAAACTATTGGCGATATTGTCTACCATTCTAAAAAGCATCGTTACCTCCAGTTGTATATTCCGACAGAGCAGGTAGAAGAGACGATGCAAAGGTTATCTAAGGAAAAATATGTCAAACAAGTACGGGTTTGCCATATTCAAGAATTGGACACAGACTTTGTTGGAAGCTTGTTTAGAGATAAAGAAAACGTAAACATATAAAAAAATCTCATTTACCACTTGACAATTGTCAGATAATTCGATATATTCTAAACATATCATTTCGGAACGAGGAGATAAGAATATGAAGAAAAAATTTGCTCTATCATTTGTTGCCCTTGCAAGTGTTGCCCTTCTTGCCGCTTGTGGGGAAGTAAAGTCAGGTGGCTCCAATGCAACTGGTACAAAAGTTGCTGATAAGACCATTAAAATTGGATTTAACTTTGAAGAAACTGGTGCAACAGCAGCTTATGGAACAGCCGAACAAAAAGGTGCCCAACTGGCTGTTGATGAAATCAACAAAGCTGGTGGTATTGATGGCAAGAAACTTGAAGTTGTCGACAAGGATAATAAATCTGAAACAGCAGAAGCTGCTTCTGTCACGACTAACTTGGTAACCCAATCAAAAGTAAATGCGGTTGTAGGCCCTGCAACTTCTGGTGCAACAGCAGCGGCAGTTCCTAATGCGACAAAAGCAGGTGTGCCTTTGATTTCACCTAGTGCGACACAAGACGGTTTGACGAAAAATCAAGAATACTTATTCATCGGAACTTTCCAAGACAGTTTCCAAGGGAAAATCATTTCTAAATATGTTACAGAAACGTTAAAAGCGAAAAAAGTTGTACTTTATACAGATAACTCAAGTGACTATGCGAAAGGTGTTGCAAAAGCTTTCCGTAATGCCTACAAAGGTGAGATTGTTGCAGATGAAAAGTTTGTCGCTGGTGATACCGACTTCCAAGCAGCTCTTACCAAAATGAAAGGCAAAGATTTTGATGCCATTATCGTACCTGGATATTATACAGAAGCTGGTAAAATTGTAAACCAAGCGCGTGGTATGGGCATTGATAAGCCAATCGTTGGTGGTGACGGCTTTAATGGCGAAGAATTTGTTCAACAAGCAACACCAGCCAAAGCCTCAAATATCTACTATATCTCAGGCTTCTCTTCAACAGTTGATGTCTCAGCGAAAGCAAAGAAATTCCTTGAAGCTTACAAGGCTAAATACAAGAATGAAGAACCTTCAACATTTGCAGCGCTAGCATACGATTCTGTTTATCTTGTTGCCAATGCTGCTAAGGGTGCTAAAACATCTGTTGACATCAAAGATAATCTTGCCAAGACAAAGAATTTTGAAGGTGTAACAGGTGATACCAGCTTTGACAAGAATCATAATACTGTTAAAACAGCCTTTATGATGACCATGAACAATGGGAAGGTCACAGCAGCTGAAACGGTTAAGCCGTAACCTTTCGCAAGAAATTGCTTAAAATATATTTTATAGTGTATAAAAGAGTAACTATTTATGGTGAACATCGTAGATAGTTACTTCTCTTTATATAGAAAAAAAGAAAATAGATAGGACAAGAGTCTTAGTTTTAAGAATATGTTTCATTATGGTTTGTAAGACCTAGTGATTGATTGTTAGATATATTTTAAGCTGTTGAAAATCAATCAACTGTGAAGTAAGAGCTACAAGGCTTGACGGTCTCTTTTGCTCAAACTTAGAATAGATGAGTGAGAAAAATCATTTTTTTGAAATGATGACTTGACTCGCTCTTTTTTCACGATAGATAAGAAAATGTGAACAATCACATAGTTCTTTCTTCTATATTATAATTAGAAAGTGTGGTGGCCATGCTTCAACAACTTGTTAATGGTCTAATTTTAGGGAGTGTCTATGCTTTGCTCGCTCTCGGCTATACCATGGTTTATGGAATTATCAAACTCATCAACTTCGCTCATGGAGACATTTATATGATGGGCGCTTTTATGGGCTATTTCCTGATTAACTCTCTTCATCTTAATTTTTTCCTTGCCTTGATTTTGGCGATGGTTGGGACAGCAGCTTTAGGTGTGTTGGTCGAGTTTTTGGCTTATCGTCCACTGAGAAATTCGACTCGGATTGCAGCTTTGATTACTGCGATTGGTGTTTCATTTTTCTTGGAATATGTGATGGTCTATTTTGTGGGGGCCAATACTCGTTCGTTCCCACAAGTGATTGAAACGGTTCGTTATAATTTTGGTCCTATTAGTCTCACCAATATCCAATTGATGATTTTGATTATTTCCTTGATTTTAATGGTATTGCTGCAGGTTATCGTTCAAAAAACCAAAATGGGAAAAGCCATGCGGGCAGTTTCTGTTGATAGTGATGCAGCGCAGCTAATGGGAATCAATGTCAATCGTACAATTAGTTTCACTTTTGCTTTGGGTTCGGCTTTGGCAGGAGCGGCAGGTGTGCTCATTGCGCTTTATTATAATTCCCTTGAACCATTGATGGGAATGACTCCAGGGCTGAAATCGTTTGTTGCTGCAGTTCTTGGTGGGATTGGCATTATCCCTGGAGCAGCATTGGGAGGTTTTGTCATTGGTTTGTTAGAAACCTTTGCAACAGCTTTTGGTATGTCAGATTTCCGTGATGCGATTGTGTATGGTATTTTAATCTTAATCTTGCTTGTTCGTCCTGCAGGAATTCTTGGTAAGAATGTGAAAGAGAAGGTATAGGCTATGAAAAAGAATGTAAAAGTAAATATTTTATGGTTTGTGCTCCTTCTTGCAGGGTATGGTTTGATTGCCTTACTTGTCAGCGCTGGAGTTTTGAATGATTTTTACTTACAAATCTTACAACAAATCGGCATTAACATTATTTTAGCAGTAGGTTTAAATTTGATTGTCGGTTTCTCAGGTCAATTTTCTCTGGGACATGCTGGATTTATGGCAATTGGTGCCTATGCAGCTGCGATTATTGGTTCGAGAACAGCTACTTATCCTGCCTTTTTTGCGGCTATGGTGTTAGGGGCGTTGATTGCAGGGGCAGTGGCTTTGATTGTTGGGATTCCTACTCTTCGCTTGAAAGGCGATTATCTAGCAATTGCAACGCTTGGGGTTTCTGAAATCATTCGAATTTTAATCATTAACGGTGGTGATTTGACCAATGGAGCTGCGGGTATATTAGGTATTCCTGCCTTTACCAATTGGCAAATGGTATATTTCTTTGTAGTTATTACAACTATTTTGACCATCAATTTTTTGCGGAGCCCAATTGGACGAGCAACCTTATCAGTTCGTGAAGATGAAATTGCAGCAGAGTCTGTAGGAGTCAACACTACTAAAATTAAAGTGGTTGCGTTTGTCTTCGGAGCTATAACAGCTAGTATTGCAGGCTCACTTCAGGCGGGATTTATTGGCTCTGTTGTGCCGAAAGATTATACTTTTATCAATAGTATTAATGTCTTAATTATCGTGGTATTTGGTGGTCTGGGTTCCATGACAGGTACTATTGTTGCAGCAATTCTCTTAGGTATCTTAAACATGGTGCTACAAAATGTGGCAAGTATTCGTATGATTATTTACTCTCTTGCTTTAATTTTAGTGATGATTTTCCGTCCGGGAGGACTTCTTGGTACATGGGAATTAAGCCTCTCACGCTTCTTTAAAAAAGATAAGGAGGTAAACTAATGGCGCTTCTTGATGTAAAAAATCTAACAAAAAATTTCGGCGGGCTGACTGCTGTTGGCGATGTGATCTTGGAGCTGAATGAGGGCGAATTAGTCGGTCTCATTGGTCCAAATGGCGCGGGAAAAACAACTTTGTTTAACTTACTGACGGGTGTTTATGAGCCAAGTGAAGGAAGCGTAACCTTGGACGGTCATTTGCTCAATGGCAAAGCTCCTTATAAGATTGCTTCCTTAGGACTCAGTCGGACATTCCAAAATATTCGCTTGTTTAAAGATTTGACAGTCTTGGAGAATGTCTTGATTGCTTTTGGAAATCACCACAAAGCACATGCTTTTGCTAGCTTCTTTCGTTTGCCAGCTTTCTATAAAAATGAAGCAGAATTGCGTGAGAAAGCATTGAAATTACTAAAAATCTTTGACCTAGACGGTGAAGCAGAAACGCTTGCTAAGAATTTAGCTTATGGACAACAACGTCGTTTGGAAATCGTGCGTGCTCTAGCAACAGAGCCTAAAATTCTCTTTCTTGATGAGCCTGCTGCGGGAATGAATCCGCAGGAAACAGCAGAATTGACAGAGTTAATTCGTCGCATAAAAAATGAATTCCAAATCACAATCATGCTGATTGAGCATGACATGAGCTTAGTCATGGAAGTGACGGAGCGAATTTATGTATTGGAGTACGGTCGTCTGATTGCGCACGGAACTCCTGACGAGATCAAAAATGATAAGCGTGTTATCGAAGCCTATCTGGGAGGTGAAGCCTAATGTCTATGCTAAAAGTTGAGAATCTTTCTGTCCATTATGGCATGATTCAGGCAGTCCGAGATGTCAGTTTTGAAGTCAATGAAGGAGAAGTTGTTTCTCTTATTGGTGCCAATGGTGCTGGAAAAACGACGATTCTTCGGACCATTTCAGGACTGGTTCGTCCAAGTGCAGGAAAAATCGAGTTTTTAGGAAATGAAATTCAAAAAGTCCCTGCTCAGAAAATTGTAGCAGCAGGGCTTTCTCAGGTACCCGAAGGACGCCATGTTTTCCCAGGCCTGACTGTTTTGGAAAATCTGGAAATGGGTGCTTTTCTAAAATCAAATCGTGATGAAAATCAAGCGAATCTAAAGAAAGTTTTTTCACGTTTTCCGCGTTTAGAGGAACGTAAAAATCAAGACGCTGCAACTCTTTCTGGAGGCGAGCAGCAGATGCTTGCTATGGGACGAGCACTTATGTCTACTCCCAAACTTCTGCTTTTAGACGAGCCTTCAATGGGACTGGCTCCTCTCTTCATTCAAGAAATTTTTGATATTATTCAAGATATTCAAAAGCAAGGTACAACTGTTTTATTGATTGAGCAAAATGCTAATAAAGCCCTCTCGATTGCTGACCGTGGCTACGTTTTAGAAACAGGAAACATTGTCTTGTCTGGTACAGGAAAAGAATTGCTCGCTTCCGATGAAGTTCGCAAGGCTTATCTCGGTGGGTAAAAAAAGGAGAAAGAAGTGGTTTTCTACTTCTTTTTTATTCACTAATATTATTCTTGAAAACATAAGCAAGTACCTTGAAAGCGTTTGAAATAAACTAGAAAATACAGTATAATAGAACTGAAAAATCAGAGATAAAGGAGATTTCCATGGCAGTTAAAGATTTTATGACGCGAAAAGTGGTGTATATTAGCCCAGACACGACAGTAGCGCATGCGGCGGATATTATGCGTGAGCAGGGATTGCACCGACTTCCGGTTATTGAAAATGACCAATTGGTTGGTTTGGTGACTGAAGGAACGATTGCCGAAGCAAGTCCTTCAAAAGCAACGAGTTTGTCCATTTACGAGATGAATTATTTGCTAAACAAGACAAAGATTAAAGACGTCATGATTCGTGATGTGGTGACGGTGTCACAATTTGCTAGTTTGGAAGATGCTACTTACTTGATGTTGAAAAATAAAATTGGCATTTTGCCAGTGGTGGACAATCAGCAAGTGTACGGTGTCATTACAGATCGTGATGTTTTCAGAGCCTTTCTTGAAATTGCTGGCTATGGTGAAGAAGGCATTCGCGTGCGTTTCATTACAGAAGATGAAGTCGGCGTGTTGGAGAAGATTGTGCATTTGATTGTCGAAGAAAATCTCAATATCTCTAACGCTGTTAATATTCCACGCAAAGATGGCAAAGTTATCATTGAAGTTCAAATTGATGGTAATGTGGATTTGCCGGCTTTAAAAGCGAAATTTGAAGACAAAGGCATTCAGGTAGAAGACATTACCCGTACTTCAGCAAAAGCTTTATAAGATAACAAAAAACGCATGAGAGCAGTTCATTCAACTGTGTTCATGCGTTTTTTATAATGGGAGCAAGATTATTTCTGAATCGGTTGCTTATTGACATCTAAGGTAAAGCCTTCACCAAGGATTTCATGGGCATCTGTAATGGTAATAAAGGCATGTGGATCGACGCTATGAATAACTTTTTTCATGGATTGCATTTCGTTTCGTCCAACGACGCAGTAAATGAGTTTCAAATCATTCTCGCTGTAGTAGCCTTGCCCATTGATGAAAGTAATTCCACGACCGAGATCTTCATCAATTTTCTTTGCCAATTCTTCTGGACGGCTAGTAATAACCATGAAGCCCTTGCCGGCATAACCGCCTTCACCAATCAAGTCAATCACTCGTGAAGCGATAAAGACAAAAATCAAGGTATAAATCACTAGGCGAACATCTTTAAAAACAAGTATAACGAAAATAAGGACGCAGAAGTCTACAGTAAACATCAATTTTCCCATGGAGATATTCGTATACTTGTTAGCGATTCGAGCAATAATATCGGTACCACCAGTCGTACCACCGGCATTGAAAACAATTCCTAGTCCAACGCCAGCAATAATCCCTGTCAGAAGCGTCACAATCACGAGGTCGCCTTCAAGGTTAATCACGAAAGGAATTTTTTCAAATATCGCCAGCCAAGCAGAAACGGCAAAAGTTCCTAAAATACTAGAGTACAAAAGCCGCGTTCCAAAAATTCTCCAAGCAATAATGAAAAGAGGAATGTTGATGATGAGATTCATCAGTGAAACAGGAATCTTAAAAAGATAGTATGTAATGAGTGTCACACCAGTTGCGCCTCCCTCATACAAATGATTCGGAATAATCAGATAATTGATTGCAAAAGCAAAAATTCCAGCTCCTAGAATAATCGTTAGATAGTTTTTAAACTTAGACATGATAACCTCCTAATAATTTCTGTACATTCTATTGTATCAAATCTTGAAAACTTATGTATCATTTTGAAAAAATTTTTTTAAACTTTTTCTGGCAATGATTTTTCTGGAGTTTTTTGTTAAAATAGAAAGGAGAAAAAGGAAGAAATGAGTTAGTATGTCAAAAGGAATATTCATCTCTTTAGAGGGACCAGATGGTGCAGGAAAATCAAGTGTTTTAGAAGCCTTGATTCCCATTTTAGAAGCAAAAGGGCAGGCGTTTGTCACTACGCGTGAGCCTGGTGGAGTGGCAGTTGCGGAGAAGATTCGCGATGTTGTTTTAGATCCAAAGCATACGGAAATCGATGAAAAAACGGAACTGCTCCTCTATATTGCCAGTCGCAGGCAACATTTGGTGGAACGTATTTTACCTGCTTTAGATCGTGGTGAAATGGTGCTGGTGGATCGCTTTATTGATAGTTCGGTGGCGTATCAAGGTTTTGGTCGAGGTCTGAAGGTGGCTGATATTGATTGGCTGAATGATTTTGCGACCGACGGTTTGAAGCCAGATTTGACCCTTTATTTTGATATTGAAGCAGAGGAAGGCTTGGCTCGTATTGCTAAGAGCAAAGAGCGTGGTGCGGACCGTTTGGATCGTGAAAGTGTGGAATGGCATCAGCGCGTGCGTGAGGGATATTTGTCTATTCTTAAAAAAGAGCCAAATCGTGTGAGAAAGATTGATGCCAGTCAGCCATTAGAAAAGGTCGTCGCAGATACTTTAGCAGTATTGGCAGAGCATGTTGAGAGTTTAAGATGAAAATAGAAGAATTAGCTCAGTTGCAGCCAGTTTTGTTTGAGCGTTTTGAGCACATTTTACAGCAGAATCGTCTGAATCATGCTTATCTGTTTACAGGGGCTTTCGGCAGTTTTGAAATGGCTCAATGTTTAGCACAGAGTTTATTTTGTACCAATGAAAATGGTGTCTTACCCTGTGGAGAATGTCGAAATTGTCGGTTGATTGAGGAAGAGGATTTTTCAGATGTGACAGTCGTCCGTCCTGTCAATCAGATTATCAAGACGGAGCGTGTTCGAGAATTAGTACGCAATTTTTCTCAGTCAGGGTTTGAAAGCAGCAAGCAAGTGTTTATCATTTGTGATGCGGACAAGATGCATGTCAATGCAGCTAATTCGCTGTTGAAGGTCATTGAAGAGCCACAAAGTGAAGTGTATATTTTCTTGTTGACAGCGGATGAAAATCTTATTTTGCCCACGATTAAAAGCCGAGCGCAGCTATTTCATTTTCCAAAAAATCAAGCCTATTTGCTTGAAAAATTGGAGCAGACTGGGCTGATAAAGACACAAGCAGAATTGTTAACTGCTTATAGTCAAACAGAAGAAGAAGCCATGCGTTTGGCAGCTAGTCCAGCTTTTTTTGACTTGGCAGCAGAATGTGATCGTTTTGCATCGCTTTGCTTAAACCGGAAAGAAACTGCTTATTTGCAGGTTGCGAAGTTGGCTAGTCTGGCAGTTGATAAGGAAAAGCAAGAACAGGCTTTGAAGCTCTTAGAGCTTCTCTTTGCAAAAGAAATGCAAACAACGTGGGGACGCTTCTATTTAGAAGGTATATTTACAGCAAGAAAAATGTGGCAAGCCAATGTTAATTTTCAAAATGCACTAGAATATATGGTGTTACAAGAAAGAGAATGATGGCTACGTTGGTACAGGAAAATGGTAGTGAGGATGAATAAAAAAGAATTATTTGATGCTCTTGATGAATTTTCTCAAAATCTGCTTGTTACTTTAGCAGAAGTAGAAGCGATTAAGAAAAATCTGAAAAGCGTGGTGGAAGAAAATGTGGCGCTGCGCTTGGAAAATGATAAATTAAGAGAGCGATTAGGACAGGTAGAGCACGCAGCAACACCAAAAACAAAAAGAAACCGGGATAATTTGCGCAAACTCTATGAAGATGGTTTTCATGTGTGCACAGATTTTTATGGGCAACGCCGTGAAAATGATGCAGAATGTATGTTTTGTGATGAATTACTTTTTAGGGAGTAAGCATGCAGGTTCAAAAAAGTTTTAAAGGTCAGTCTCCTTATGGGAAGCTCTATCTGGTGGCTACTCCGATTGGGAATATGGACGATATGAGCATCCGTATGGTGAATACTCTGAAAGAAGTCGATTTCATTGCAGCAGAAGATACCAGAAATACTGGTTTGTTGCTCAAGCATTTTGGTATTACTACGAAGCAGATTAGCTTTCACGAGCATAATGCCAAAGAAAAAATCCCTGATTTGATTCGTTTGCTGAAAAGCGGGCAGAATATTGCTCAGGTTTCGGATGCCGGCTTGCCTAGCATTTCGGACCCAGGGCATGATTTAGTCAAGGCTGCTATTGATGAGGAAATCGCAGTAGTGACTGTGCCTGGTCCCAGCGCAGGCATTTCAGCTTTGATAGCTAGTGGTCTTGCTCCGCAACCTCATATTTTTTATGGATTTTTGCCACGCAAGGCTGGTCAGCAAAAAGAGTTTTTTTCTAATAAAAAAGCCTACCCAGAGACGCAGATCTTTTACGAATCTCCTCATCGGGTTAAGGCTACTTTAGAAAATATGTTCAGCATCTATGGAGATCGCTCCGTTGTTCTAGTACGGGAATTGACTAAGATTTATGAGGAATACCAGCGTGGATTGATTTCCGAAGTGCTAGAGTCTATTTCGGAAAATCCACTCAAAGGAGAATGCTTGTTAATCGTAGAAGGTGCGAGTGAAGAAGCGCTTGATTTGTCAGAAGCGGATTTGTTAGCAGAGATTGAACAGCTAGTAGCGGCAGGAACAAAGAAAAATCAAGCCATCAAGGATGTGGCGAAAAAATATGGTTGGAATAAGAGTGAATTATATGCTTGCTATCATGAGAAAGTCAGTGAGTAAAAATGACTTTTTATAAACAAATTTATATTTCCCCTTTAGGAGAAATGTCTTTGGTTGCTGATGAGACAGGGCTTGTTGGAGCTTGGTTTTTCAAGCAGAAATATTTTGAGCGTGGTTTAGAGAAAGCCACGATGCCAGTAGAAAATGATATTCTGAAAAGAACTCGTCTTTTGCTAGATGATTATTTTAGCGGAAAGTATCCAGACTTTTCGAGTCTTGTTTTGGCTCCTGTTGGGACGGATTTTCAACAACAGGTCTGGACTTATCTGCAAACTATTCCTTATGGGAGAACGGTCACGTATGGTCAGATAGCAAAGGAGTTAGATATTCACTCGGCGCAGGCTGTTGGCGGTGCTGTGGGCAGAAATCCATTTTCTATCATCGTTCCCTGTCATCGGGTGCTGGGAAGCCAAGGACAATTAACCGGCTATGCTGGGGGATTAGACAAGAAAATATGGCTTTTGGAGCATGAAGGCGTAGAACTTAGCGAGAAAGCTTTGGATAAATGATACAAATGGAGAAAATGATATGTTACGATTTATTGAATATCCAAAATGTTCGACCTGTCGCAAAGCCAAGGCTGAATTAAACCAGTTGGGTTTGGACTTTGAAGCGGTGGATATTGTCAAGGAAACACCGAGTAAAGAGGAAATTTTAACTTGGATGGAAAATTCTGATTTAAACATCAAATCATTCTTTAACACTAGCGGGCTCAAATATCGTGAGCTAGGTTTGAAAGATAAACTATCAGGATTGTCCGCCGAAGAAGCCGCAGAGCTTTTAGCAACCGATGGCATGCTCATCAAACGACCAATCTTAGAAAAAGACGGAAAAATCCTGCAAATAGGCTACCGCACAGAATATGCAATATTAGATTTGTAAATAAAAAAGAAGTGAGGCAACAATTGCGATTTTAAAGAAATCCATTTTGTCGTCTCACTTCTTTTTAAGCTCTCTATTTTGGTATAATTGGTATCCGTGTTATAATGTTTTTATATCTTGAGAAAATCTCTTCAAACCTTGTTAGCTTGGGAGTGAGATAGAACTAAAATTTGAAAATGTTAATCGTCGCTCTTTTGATTTAATCATCCGATACAACATATTCCGTCAGATATTTTGTATAGTCTCACCTTGCAAGGTTGCTAAACAGTCTGTGAGACTGTTTGATTTTCATTGAATATTAGTAAAAAACGAAAAGAGAAAAAATGGTTTTATCAAAAAAACGTGCGCGAAAGGTAATTGAGGAAATCATCGCCCTATTTCCAGATGCAAAACCTAGTTTGAATTTTACCAATCATTTTGAATTGTTAGTCGCAGTCATGCTGTCAGCTCAAACGACCGATGCAGCAGTCAACACAGTTACACCAGCCCTTTTTAAAGCCTATCCAACTCCACAGGAAATGGCGGCGGCTTCAGAAAGCGAAATTGCCAGCTATATTGCTCGTTTGGGGCTTTATCGCAATAAGGCTAAGTTTTTGAAAAAATGTGCTCAGCAGTTGCTAGATGACTTTAGCGGTCAAGTCCCACATACACGAAAAGAATTGGAAAGTCTTGCGGGTGTGGGACGCAAAACAGCCAATGTGGTCATGAGTGTTGGCTTTGGTATTCCAGCTTTTGCGGTGGATACCCATGTGGAGCGGATTTGCAAACACCATGATATTGTTAAAAAGTCCGCTAGTCCTTTAGAAGTCGAACAACGTGTGATGGAAGTTCTGCCCAAAAATGAATGGCTTCCAGCTCACCAAGCTATGATTTGCTTTGGTCGTGAAATTTGCCACCCAAGAAATCCTGAATGTGATCAGTATCCACAACTGTATCATTTTGATTGAAAAAAGAGGAGAAACCTCTTTTTTTATAACTCAATTTCCAATACAATTGGTGTGTGGTCTTGCCTTGTACCTGAGTCAATCATTTCTGACTTGGTTACTTTATCTGCAATTCGATTGCTGGTCAGCCAGTAATCAATTCTCCAGCCACTGTTATTGATTTTGCTGGTCTTGCTGCGTTGTGCCCACCAGCTATAAACATTTGGAATATCGCCGTGAATGTAACGGAAAGTATCCGTAAAACCACGATTTAACAGATTGGTAAATCCGGATCGTTCTTCATCTGTAAATCCAGGTGAGCGACGGTTGCTAGAAGGATGAGCGAGGTCAATCTCATTGTGGGCTACATTGTAGTCCCCTGTCGCAAGGACAGGTTTTTCTATGTCTAAAGCTGTTAGATAGTCAGCATATTTTTTGTCCCAGATTTGTCGTTCTTCTAAACGTTTTAAACCATCACCTGCATTGGGAGTGTAGACTTGTGTGACAAAGAATTTTTCAAACTCAAGGGTAATAATACGCCCTTCGGCATCCATAGTAGAAGGTGCACCGATTTCTGGGAAGGTTATTTTTGGAGATAGATTCTCTTTGTATAAAAACATAGTTCCGGCATAACCTTTACGTGCAGGTTCTATAGAAGAGCGCCATGTAGTTTCATAATGTGGGAATAATTCATCCAAAACTTTTAGATGTTTTTTAGTTGGTCCGTTAGCAGATAATTTAGTTTCCTGAATGGCGATAATATCAGCGTCTAATCCTACTAAAGTCTGTAAAACAGCTTGTGACAATTGCGCGCGTGCAGAATCGCTGGTCAAAGCCGCGTTGAGAGAGTCAATATTCCAAGAAATGAGTTTCATATAGATACCTTTTCTAGATTCATTTTTTTTCTATTGTATCAAAAAATAACTGACTCGGCGAATTTGAGGTTGTAAAAAGGAGAGTAAAGTGTATAATACTAGTGAAAGGAGATATAATGGGAGGACAATTGTTATATATTGTTTTATTCATATTCTTTATTTGGTACCTGATTAGGTTACTTCGTTTGAGGGGAAAGCAATCTTCTACTGAACCATTTTGGATACCTAAAGAAATCGGTGTGGGAATTGGGATAAATCCAAGGAACACAGCTGGTTTTTGGGTAAGTCTGGCTGTGACACTTTCTATTCTTACTGTTCTTCTTGTTTTGATAGTATCTTTGATTTTGTAAAAGAGATTTGTGAAAATGTTTTTATAATAATATTGTTTGTAAAACGCAGTTTAGTGTGGTTTGCTCAAAAAAATATGGCAGGTGATAAATAGATCTTTCGTAGAAAGCAATAACAAAGTTTTAATCAAGTTTATTGACGCTGATCTCGTTAGCTGTATTTGTAACCTTCAACAGCTCCTCAGACTACTGGAGCTAATCATTGCTGCTGCGGAGCGGAATGATAAAATCCAACTCTTTAAGTTATTGATTTTGTCCTGCCCTCTTTCTTTTTTAAAAGAGCCTGGGACAATAATGTCTCGATTCTATCAAAAAAAGCAACGGTTTTGCCGTTGCTTTTTTCATGGTTGCGATAGTCTTGGTAAAATAGAATTGCTTAATAAACCATTTAGAAAGGCTATCTCATGCACATTCACTATAACACAAATCAGACAACTTTGCCACTAGAACTTGCTTGTGTCTTGCCCCAAGGCCACATCGTCTTCATTATCGAAAAGGTCGTCAATGCACTAGAAGACGGTCAGTTTCAGTCTTTCTACATGATTTTGGTCGCCCTTCCTATCACCCAAAGTTACTTCTGTCTGTCCTCCTCTTTGCTTATTCCCAAGGAAGTTTCTCTGGTTGTAAGATTGAAAAGATGATAGCAGAAAATCTAGCCATGCAGTACTTGACAGGGCAGTTGGTTGTCAGCTACCGGACCATCAACCGTTTCCGTGTAGCTGCCGGGATGGAAAATCTGCTGCGAGAACTCTTTATCGAGCTCAATCTTCAGTTGAAAATGGAAAAGTTGGTAACACTTGATGGTCTCTACATTGATGGCACTAAGATTGAGGCCAAGGCCAATAAGTATAGTTTCGTTTGGAAGAAAGCGACAGAGAAATTCTCCGCTAAACTTCAAGAACAGATGCAGGTCTATTTCCAAGAAGAAATCACCCCTCTTATCCATCAAGCCATTGAACTGGATACACAAGAGCCCATCTCCTCAGAACAGTTGACCGAGTTCGCTCAACTTCTTGAAGAAGAATTGGCTGGACTGAGCCAAGACATTGAGGAAACACCAGTTAAAGGTAAGGACGATCGTAAGACCAAACGCCGCAAGCTCAAGAAAGTCCTGCGTAAAGTCAAGGATGACTTTTCAGTGCGGGCCGAAAAATACGAGATTTATCAAGAGACCTTCCAAGGTCGAAAGAGTTTTTCTAAGACGGGTCATGATGCGACTTTCATGAGAATGAAAGAAGATTATATGAGAAATGGACAACTCAAACCTGGCTACAACCTACAAATCGCCACTGAAAATTAGTTCGTCCTTCACTATGACATCTGTCCAAATCCAACAGATACCAGAACGCTCTTGCCTTTTTTAGAAACATATCCATATGAGTTAAAAACGGTTGTCACCGATGCGGGATACGGCAGCGAGGAGAATCTTCTCACCTTGGATAGGATGGGCGTTGACCACTTGATTAAATATGGTCTTTTTGACAAGGAATAGAAGAAAAAACACAAAGAATCTAATAGGAATTTGGATAACTAGACTTACGCAGGAAATCAGGGTTTATAAGGCAGAACAACCTGACTTGGCTCCGCAAAAGGGACTTTATGTCAATGAGCGATATCAAGTCTTAAAACGAAAAGAAAGCCAAGCGCTTTTATCTGACGAAGGCAGTCACATCTTTGCCCAAGTAAAGTTGATGTGGAACCTGTCTTTGGTCAGATAAAGGCTTGTTTGGGGTACAAACGATGTAATCTCAGAGGCAGACGTCAGGTTAAAATTGACATGGGCTTGGTTCTCATGGCCAATAACCTACTGAAATATAACAAACGAAGCACTTAAAACTAAAAAGCAGAGACTATTAGCGAACGGAACTCTGATTGTTAGAGTGAGTTAAAACACTTTTGTCCCAAACTCGTCTTGTGTTTTTTAAAAGAAAGAGTATAATTCTATTTAGAAGATTATCTAAATAGAAAGTGTAACTTAAATGTCGAAGAAAACGGATATGCTTACTTTTATTTTTTTATCTTATAGCTTAGCTTGGTTGATTTGGATTGGGCTATGGTTAGCTGATGTCAAGCTTGGCGAGCCTATCGCTCAGGCTGGAACTATTCTTGCCATGTGGATGCCAGCTTTTGCTTTTTTTATCTTAAAGAAAAGGAGATCAGCAAACATGAAATTACAGGCTCAATTTTCAACAAATCTCAAAGGATGTTGGCGCTATTATTTATTAGCGCTTTGGTTGCCTGCGGTATTGAGTTTTTTAGGAGCAGGACTGTATTACATCGTCTTTAGCAAACAGTTTAGTCTTGGTTTTGAGACGTTGCGAGAAATGCTGGGAAGAACAGGTAGTCCTCAAATAAATCTTCCCATACAGATCGTTATTTTTGCACAACTATTTTCAGCTTTGACGTATGCGCCTTTTCTTAATAGTCTGTTTGCTATTGGTGAGGAAATTGGGTGGCGTGGTTATCTTTATCCAGCACTACGCAAGCGTTTTTCAATAGTTCAAGCGCACTTATTAGTTGGACTTATCTGGAGTATTTGGCATCTGCCGATTAATTTGCAGGGATATAATTATGGACTAACTTATTTTGCATATCCTTGGCTGGGAGTGCTTGCAATGTTTGTTTTTTGTTTTAGTTTAGGCGTTTTATTAAGTTGGGTGATGGAAAAGACGAATTCTATCTGGGCTCCAGCACTCTTGCACGGTGCTGTTAATGCCATTGTTGGCGTGGGTCTTTTATTTCAATTGCCAACAGAAAAAGCATTAGCCTTGCGTATTCTAGGTCCGACACCCACAGGACTTCTGGCAGTTTTACCTTTCTTGTGTTTAGCGCTAGCCATTTTACAAAAAGAAAAGAGGGAAACTCATGAGTTTCGCTAATACCTTTAAGGCCTTATCTCATCCTGTGAGAAGAGCGATTTTAGATTTGTTAAAAATGGGCAGTCTGTCTGCTGGGGAAATAGCGGAACATTTTGAGCTGACGGGAGCTACCATTTCGCACCATCTTAATATTTTAAAAAAAGCAGATTTGATTTTGGAGACGCGCCAGAAAAATTATATCTATTATGAACTCAATACTTCAGTCTTGGAAGACATTGTAGTTTGGTTAGCTGAATTGAAAGGAGATAAGGCTAATGAAGATTGATAAAAAACTATTGATACTAACGAGTGCTAGTATTTTGGTGCCTATGTTGATAGGCTGCTTTTTCTGGCAACAATTGCCCCAAACAGTCGCAACGCATTTTGATTTTTCGAATCAAGTAAATGGATTCAGTAGTCGAGGGTTTACAGTTTTTGGTATTCCTAGTTTTCTGCTGCTTATACATTGGTTTGGTTTATTTGTGACTAGCAAGGATCCTAAATCTAAGAATATTAGCTTGAAAATGTGGCATCTGGTTTATTGGATTATTCCTTTGACATCTTGTTTAGTCATGACAGCTATTTACGCGCAAGCCTTGGGTTATGCAGTTAATCATGCTCTGATGAATGGTATGTTTTTAGGAGTTCTATTTATTGCTATTGGGAATTACATGCCAAAAACTCGTCGCAATTATACGGTTGGTATACGTCTCCCATGGACTTTGGATAATGATGATAATTGGATAAAGACACATCGTCTGGCTGGTAAAATTTGGGTGATTGGTGGTATTATCATTTTCTTTAATGGTTTCGTTCAGATTGCAGTTACGTTTGTGCTTGTTTTTACTCTAATCATTATGATTGTAGTGCCAATGATTTATTCTTACTGGTTATCTAAAAGGATACATTGATTCATTTGCTGTTTAGCTTGAAACTTTTTTAGTCTAATTATCGTTGTGGGAGCGGGACGATAAAATTGAACTCTTTGAGTTACTGATTTTTGTTTCGCTCCTATTATCTTGTTAAAATACGATTTCTAGAAATATTGAAAAATTTTCTATAATAGGCCGAGAAAATAGAGGGAGAAAAAATGAAATTTTATTCTTATGATTATGTTTTGAGTCAAATCAGCCAGCAAAACTGGGTGACGATTGGACTTTCTATTTTGTTGTTACTTGTGACAGGTTTTTTTGCTTTTAAGGCCTATCGAAATAAGCGCGATTCGAAATTTCGTGAATTGGCGATTATCTCCATTTTGTCTTTGATTGCTATCGTTCTGATTGGGATTAGTACTTTTCAGACCAATCAAGCCTCTAATAACCAGTTCCAAACCTCTCTTCATTTTATTGAAGTTATTTCAAAAGATTTGGGAGTAGATAAGTCAGAGGTTTATGTCAACACTTCAGCTGCGACGGATGGAGCAATTTTAAAAGTTGGAAAAGATTTTTATCGAGCTATGAGTGGCAGTGAGCCAGATAAGTATTTACTGGAAAAAATTAAATTGCATAAGACAACAGATATCAAATTAGTGGAGGTTAAAAAATGACATTGAATTTTCTTGAAATCCTGATTAAACTAGCGTTGGGACTGTTTTCACTCGTGTTTGTTATCAATGTGACAGGAAAAGGAAATCTGGCACCTAATTCCGCAATCGACCAGATTCAAAATTATGTTCTAGGTGGTATTATTGGTGGGGTGATTTACAATAGTTCTATTAACATTCTCCAGTATGCGATCATCCTCATTATGTGGACGATTTTGGTCTTGACTCTAAAATGGCTCAATAACAATATTCGGACAGTCAAGCATTTGATGGATGGCAAACCGACTACTCTGATTCAGCATGGGAAGTTGAGCCCAGAAGCTTGCCGCTCCGTTGGTCTTTCAGCAGCAGATGTAGCTTTGAAGTTACGTAGCCAAGGAATTTTTCAACTAAAGCAAGTTAAACGAGCAGTCATGGAACAAAACGGTCAGCTTATTGTCGTACAGGCAGGTGAGGAAAATCCGAAATACCCCATTATCACAGACGGTGTTGTCCAGATTGATATTTTAGATTCTATTGACAAAACAGAAGAATGGTTAATCGAGAGGCTGGCTAAGGAAGGCTATACTGATATTTCTAATATCTTCATCGCAGAATATGAAAGTGGTAACTTGAGCGTTGTGACGTATTAAGACTCTTTTCCTTTTTGAATAGATAAAAGTGAAAGATAGAAGGAGGCCTTGCTAGGAATCTTGAAGAAAAATGAGAGCAAGCTAAAGGTGCTGCGAAGCTTATTTGAGATAAAAAGGTGAAAAATGAAGCTGCTGTTGACATTATAGTTTAAAAACAGATAGTATTAAAAATAGTAAAGGAATATTAAAAAATCTTTTTCTAAAACGGCACAAATATAAAAAATAAAGCCCTATCTGACTAGTCCATCCAGATAGAGCTTTTGTTTTTGAGGAAATCAGAGTTTTTGTTTGTAATTCTATTCTTGTAAGAACTGTCAACAAAAATCCTTACTGTCGGATAGGACAGTAAGGCAATTAAATCAGGATTAGAATATTGCTGTTAGCACAGTAATAAGCCCAAAGACAATACCTGGAGCGTTTGCGGCAGCGAGTGGCAAATCACGCTCTTTTTTAAATAAACCATAATAAACCCAAAGGCTACAGTTAATTGCAGCTACCAGAGGTTGGATAAAGTTTCCCTTATGTCCAGCTAAATTGTCCATAATTTGTGGGATATAAGATACATACATCATAACAGACATGAATGTCGCCACCCAACCTATCATTTTCATTCGTTTTTCGTTCATTTCCATAACTCCTCATAAAACGTAGTGTAGAGAACGAAAACTCATTTATAACATACTAAGTTCATATAAAACAAGCCTCATTCAATATTATTATTTTATACTAAGCATAAGATTTAAGCAAGAATAATATACTAATGATTATGAGTACAACGTGACTCAACTCTATTTTTCATTTAAAAAGCTGTGTAATATGTTATAATAAAGTGTTATCAAAAAAGGTTTCATTCGCCTTGAAAGGAAAAACTATGACTGAAAAGAATTTTTATATTACAACACCAATCTACTATCCAAGCGGCAAGTTGCATATCGGATCAGCCTATACGACTATTGCTTGTGACGTCCTTGCTCGTTACAAGCGTCTTATGGGTTATGATGTCTTTTACTTAACTGGTCTGGACGAGCATGGGCAAAAGGTTCAACAGAAAGCAGAAGAAGCGGGTATAACTCCTCAGAAATATGTGGACGGGATGGCGAAGGGAGTTAAGGAACTCTGGCAACTGCTGGACATTTCTTATGATAAATTCATCCGCACAACAGATGATTATCATGAAAAAGTAGTAGCAGATGTTTTTGAACGTCTTCTGGCGCAAGATGATATTTACTTGGGTGAGTATTCAGGCTGGTACTCTGTTTCTGACGAAGAATTTTTCACTGAAAGTCAGTTAGCAGAAGTTTTTCGTGATGAATCTGGCAAGGTTATCGGAGGAATTGCCCCATCAGGTCACGAAGTTGAATGGGTGTCAGAAGAATCTTACTTCTTGCGTTTGGGTAAGTACGCTGACCGTTTGGTAGAATTTTTCCATGCACATCCAGACTTTATTCAGCCTGATGGTCGTATGAATGAAATTATCAAGAACTTTATTGAGCCCGGTTTGGAAGATTTAGCAGTTTCGCGTACCTCATTTACGTGGGGCGTTAAAGTACCTTCAAATCCTAAGCATGTGGTTTACGTATGGATTGATGCCCTTCTCAACTATGCAACAGCTCTTGGTTATGCTCAAGATGACCATGCCAACTTTGATAAGTTCTGGAATGGTACAGTCTTCCACATGGTTGGGAAAGACATTCTGCGCTTCCACTCTATTTATTGGCCAATCATGCTCATGATGTTAGACTTGAAATTACCAGAACGTCTGATTGCTCATGGTTGGTTTGTCATGAAGGACGGCAAGATGTCTAAGTCTAAAGGAAATGTCGTTTACCCAGAAATGCTGGTGGAACGCTTTGGACTGGATCCGCTTCGTTATTACCTCATGCGTAGCCTTCCAGTTGGTTCTGACGGCACTTTCACGCCAGAAGACTACGTGGGTCGTATCAATTATGAACTTGCCAATGACCTTGGAAATCTCCTCAACCGTACGGTTGCTATGATTAACAAGTATTTTGACGGTCAAGTGCCAATTTATAAAGAGAATGTGACAGAATTTGATGCGGACTTGGCAGCAGTGGTAGCAGAAAATATCGCAATCTACCACAAACAGATGGATGCCGTGGACTATCCACGAGCCTTGGAAGCAGTGTGGAATATCATTTCTCGTACTAACAAGTATATTGACGAAACAGCACCTTGGGTGTTGGCTAAAGATGAAGCTAAACGTGATGAATTAGCGGCAGTTATGGCACATTTGGTAGCTAGTCTACGTGTGGTAGCTCATCTTATTCAACCGTTCATGATGACGACATCAAATGCTATCATGGAGCAACTTGGCTTAGGTACAGATTTTGACCTTGAAAATCTAGATTTGGCAGAACTGCCAACAGACTTGACTGTTGTTGTCAAAGGTACACCTATCTTCCCACGTCTAGATATGGAAGAAGAAATTGCTTATATCAAGGAGCAAATGGAAAGTGGCAAGCCAGCTATTAAGAAGGAATGGAAGCCAGAAGAAATAGAGCTCACACTCAATCGTAAAGAAATCAAATTTGACGACTTTGATAAGCTAGAAATTCGTGTCGCAGAAGTCAAGGAAGTTTCTAAAGTGGAAGGGAGTGATAAATTACTCCAATTCCGCTTGGATGCTGGAGATGCAGAAAATCGTCAAATCCTCTCTGGGATCGCCAAATTCTATCCAAATGAGCAAGAATTGGTTGGCAAGAAAGTCCAAATCGTAGCGAACCTCAAACCACGCAAGATGATGGGACGTATCAGCCAAGGCATGATCCTCTCAGCAGAATATGGTGATCAACTAACTCTGCTCACGGTAGATCAAAATGTACCAAATGGTAGTTTGATTGGGTGAGTCCACAGGAAGATTAGAATTAAAAATGAGGCTGAGACAATAATGTCTCAGCCTCGCTTTGTTTATCGTTCCGGTCAATGGAATAAAAGAAATTGGTAGTCTATACCTACATCAACGGCTTATCTAAGAATTGTTTCCCCACGTCTGAGGGTCGGATAATGTTCCTAAAAAGTAGTTCACTTCGTTCGAGGGTCGGGCAAGATGGAAAAATGGTTCACTCTGTCTGAGGCTCGGACGACCTATTTGAGTAGTAGTTAAAAAAAAGGAGTGAGACAGGACTCCCTTTTGTAGTATAAAACATGATGATGCACTATTCATCTTTATTTAAAAACGAAAACCTCTCCGCCAGACTAGTCCAGCTTTCTCGTACATCGGTCATAAAGGCCATTGGACTAGGTGTTTTAAAATCATCAATCCAGGCTTGGTAACGGATAGAGATGAGCAGGCGTGTTAGGCGGCTGAGCATTTCTTTTTCTTGCTCGGTAAGGGCTTGGGCATTTTGGACGATAGTCAGCAATTTCTTGATACTGTTGGGTTGGAAAAATTCATCAATGGACGTAATTTGAGCGTCTAAAATGAGGCCGAAAAAGACATCAAAAAAATCTTTAAGTTCGTCATCGGGAACCGTCTCCACCCATTCTTTGAGAGTTTTGTCTGTCTGAATGTTGTCTGGGTTGAGCGTGTCAAGTAAGACAAAGTGCTCATTTTCGATTTGCCAAGAGAAGGTATCGTGCTGGGCAATACCACCGATAGCCACACTCTTTACAATGTGCGCTTGCTTAGGTGTTTCTAGCATCATCCCGACAATAGAGCCTTGCGGAATGTAGCGTTTGATTTTTGGAGCCATTTCCTGATAGCCGTCTGTTTCAATTACTGTATGATTCAAGCCCGGAGCGTCAAAGCTATAGATTTGAGAAATTCTTGCTTGTAAAGAAGGCTCTACTTGGCTGCTAGCATAAGTCGCTAGATTACCACCTTTGGAATGTCCTGTCAAGATAAAGGTGGCTGTTGGAAATGCCTGCATGACCTTTTGAACGTAGCGCACAGCAGTTTGCTGCGCAGGGACATGCTCCATATAAGTCATGTGAAAATCTTCTTTCCAACCGATAATGGAATCATCCGTTCCGCGAAAAGCAATAACGAAGGTATCCAAATCAATCTTATAAGTCATAGCAGCAAATTGTTTTTGCACATCTAAGTCAATATCATTCACATAACCTAAGAGTTTGATGTTCTTATAGCGTTTGACACTTGCTGCCTGCTGCAAGAGTGCCAAGCGGTGTTTGGTATTCATCATGGAGTTTTCTTGGGGCATATATTGTGGCACATCAGTTAAACGGCTGGCTTTTTGCAGGTCAAGACCGTCCGTGACGATTGTGTTATAGTTTAGATACGTAATCTCGGTCAAAAGCAGAATATCCAGCTCTGTAAAGGGCTGATCGTAGATACTGTCGTATTGTACATCTTCTAAATAGTTAAAAATATTTCCCATAAAGGCTCTCTTTTCTGAAAATCTATTGTTAGTATAGCATATTTTCCCAAGTCTTTGTTATAATAGAGAAAGAAAGCGGAAATGAGGGATAGAATGCACAAGATATTATTAGTAGAAGACGATGCCGTCATTCGCCAACAAGTCAAAAAAATGCTGGAGCAATGGGGATTTGAAGTGGTTGCAGTAGAGGATTTCATGCAAGTCTTGACGATTTTTGTCAAGGAAGAGCCGCATCTAGTGCTAATGGACATCGGCTTGCCTCTCTTTAATGGATACCACTGGTGTCAAGAAATTCGCAAGATTTCTAAAGTGCCCATTATGTTTTTGTCATCAAGAGACCAAGCAATGGATATTGTCATGGCAATCAATATGGGTGGAGATGATTTTGTCACAAAACCATTTGACAATAATGTCCTTCTTGCTAAAGTGCAAGGGCTGTTGCGGCGGTCTTATGAGTTTGGAACGGATCAAAGCTTACTGGAATATCATGGAGTTATTCTCAATCTCAAGTCCATGGATATGGTTTATGAAGGTGAAGTCATTACCTTGACCAAAAATGAATTTCAGATTTTGCGCGTGCTGTTTGAGCATTCTGGCAGTATTGTCGCGCGTGATGACCTGATGAAAGAGCTCTGGAATAGTGATTTCTTCATTGATGACAATACCTTGTCAGTCAATGTGGCACGGTTGCGGAAAAAATTAGGAGAAGCAGGGCTCAAAAATTTCATTGAAACAAAGAAAGGAATAGGCTACGGATTAACCAATGGATTATCAGCATAAGCGTCTATTTTTCAAATATTATCTGTGCTCTAAGCAGTTTTTGTGTCTGCTGCTATTTATTTTTTATAGTCTTCTGTTTATCTTTTCTTATCTCTTTGTAGATGAAAGAGCAGTTTTGCAGTATGTCATGTTGCTCTTGCTCTTGATTAGCTTGCTAGGTTTCATCTTAGACTTTGTTAAACAATATCAAAATTTTCGCCGTGCCGTTTTATATGCTGAGAGTCAGGCACAAACTCCTTTAGAAGCATTGCTCTTCTCCAAAATCGAAACTTTAGAAAAGGACAAAAAAGAGCTGCAATTACAACATCAAGAAAAGCAGAGTGATTTACTGGATTATTACACACTTTGGGTGCATCAGATTAAGACACCGATTGCTGCGAGCAAGCTCTTGGTGCAGGATTTACAAGAGCAGACGCTCAAAAATCAATTGGAGCAGGAGTTGTTTAAGATCGACTCTTATACCAACTTAGTCTTGCAATATTTGCGGTTGGAAAGTTTTCATGATGATTTAGTCGTGAAAAAAGAAAATATAGAAGACTTGGTCAAAGATGTTGTCAAAAAGTATGCAATTTTCTTTATTCAGCAAGGATTGAGTCTAAATTTGCATAATTTGAATCACACCATTATCACAGATAAAAAGTGGTTTCTTGTTATTTTAGAGCAAGTACTTTCTAATAGTCTTAAATATACGAAGCAAGGAGGCATTGAGATTTTCTTTAAGGAAGATACCTTGTATATGAAGGATACTGGTTTGGGGATTCAAGATGCCGATCTTCTGCGCGTGTTTGAGCGAGGCTTTTCTGGCTACAACGGGCGCCTAACGCATCAGTCATCAGGATTGGGGCTCTATTTATCTAAGAAAATTGCGGATGAACTGGGGCATGAATTGCATTTGCAGTCGGTGGTCGGAGAAGGCACAACCGTTATGATTACTTTTAAAGAAAAGAAATTATTGTTTGAATAAATGTAATCTTACAAAATTGTAAGGTTCGCCTCTAAAAATGAAAGGTTATGTTATGGTAGCAGCCTTTCTTTTTTTGTATCATAAGATTAGAAAATGAATGATGTTTCATAGAGGAGGCAGTTATGAAAACAAAAGGATTGAACGCTTTTCAGCTCAAGCTCTTAATGGCTGTTTTAATGGTCTTTGATCACCTTGAAAAAATACCAGGCTTACTGTCAGGTGAATGGGCGAGCATTTTTCATGCTTTAACACGCTGTGTAGCAGTTTGGTTTGCTTTTGCAGCAGTGGAAGGTTTTCGATATACACGGAGCCGCTTGCTTTATAATGTACGTCTCTTTTTCTGGTCAGCTATCATGTTTGCTGGAAATACGATTCTCAATTTGCTGTTTCAGTCTAAAGGAGTTCAGATATATAATAATATTTTCTTAACTTTGGCTTGCGGTGTACTTGTCCTCAATATCTTTTTTGGCATAAACCAAACAAGCAATCCAGTTGATATTAAACGCCAGCCCATTCGCTTTATCTTAGGAATTGTTGTTTGCTTGCTTGCTGGTTTTGTGACAGAAGGTGGCATGGTCATTATTCCATTTATGTTGATCACCTATACTTGTAGAGAAAAGAGAAATCTCCGCAATCTTCTGTATGGTATTTTAGCGGTTGTCCTATTTTGTATGAGTATTCAGATTTACCCGACATGGAGCGATACGCTGTTAATGATGTTTTATAATTCCGATTGGCTTTTTATCACAGTACTGCCTTTCATTTCACTCTATAATGGCGAACGCGGTCCTGTGACCAAGTGGAGCAAGTATTTCTTTTATATCTTTTATCCAGCTCACTTATGGTTGATTACTTGCATTGCTTACCTCGTTCAAAAATGAGTAAATCATAGTCTTGCAGCGAGCAATTCGCTGCAAAGTAGTATCAAAAAAGGAGAACAAGATGAAATATGGTAAAATTTTATTGAAACAAGACAGGCAATTGCTTCAGCCAAACGTAAAAGATATTGAAAAAGCACAATTTGGCTATGAAGTGAGTCAATCAGCGCAACAGTTATATTTTAGATTTTAAAAAAGGAGAAAATGATGACACTATTAGATGTACAACATGTGAAGAAAATTTACAAAACCCGCTTTCAAGGCAACCAAGTAGAAGCACTGAAAGACATTCATTTTACGGTGGACAAAGGTGATTATGTCGCTATCATGGGTGAGTCGGGGTCTGGAAAATCCACTCTGCTCAATATTCTTGCCATGCTAGACAAGCCAACCGAAGGACGCGTCTTTCTCAATGGCACGGATACAGCGACGATTAAAAACAGTCAAGCTTCGAGCTTCCGTCGGGAAAAATTAGGTTTCGTTTTTCAAGATTTCAACCTGTTAGACACGCTTTCGGTCAAGGACAATATTCTCTTGCCGCTCGTTTTATCACGCCGTTCGATTACAGAAATGATGCAAAAGTTGGTTACTACTTGTAATGAACTGGGGATTAACCAATTGCAGGAAAAATTCCCCTATGAAATTTCCGGTGGTCAAAAACAACGGGTGGCGGTGGCGCGTGCTATTATCACCAATCCAGAAATTCTGCTGGCGGACGAGCCAACAGGGGCGCTCGACTCTAAGTCTTCTGCGGCGCTTTTAGATGTATTTGATGACATCAATGACCGTGGACAGACGATTCTCATGGTAACGCACTCGACTTCTGCGGCAAGCCGTGCTAAACGTGTGCTCTTTATCAAGGATGGAATTTTGTACAATCAAATCTTCCGAGGAGATAAGACGGAGCGCCAGATGTTTCAAGAAATTTCAGATACCTTAACGGTTATGGCAAGTGAGGTGAGTGGTTATGTTCAAACTAACGAATAAATTAGCAGTCTCAAACCTGATAAAAAATCGCAGTCTGTATTATCCGTTTGCTCTAGCAACGATTGTGGCAACAGCGATTTTGTATAGTTTTGTATCGCTTGCCTACAGCCCCAATCTAGAAGCCAGTTACGGTGGCTCGGCGGCTCGTATGACCCTGCAATTTGGGATTTGGGTCGTTCAGATTGCAGTTCTTATCCTTATCACCTATGCCAATAGTTTTGTCATGAAGAATCGCTCACGGGAGCTTGGTTTGTACAGTATCTTAGGAATGGAGAAGCGGCACATGCTGCTGATGACTTTCTTTGAAATGCTTTACTTTTTCTTAGTGACTGTCGGACTTGGAATTGGTTTAGGTCTTCTTTTAGACAAATTGCTTTTTGCAGTTTTGCTGAAATTCATGGGAATGAAAGTAGTAATTGCCTCAACTTTCCAATGGTCGAATATTTTCACCGTTTTAGCTAGTCTGGGTGTGGCTTTTGCGCTGATTCTCTTTTTAAATTCTACGCGCCTGCTTCGTTACAGCTCACTTCATTTGATGAGAGAAAAGAAGGCTGGAGAGAAAAAAGGACGATTTCTTGGCTTGCAGACGCTTGTGGGTTTAGGGCTTCTGGCTGCGGCTTATTATATCGCACTCACAGTTGACAAGCCGGTGTCTGCCATTGCGACTTTCTTTATTGCAGTTCTTATGGTTATTTTTGCGACCTATCTTCTTTTTAATGCAGGGACAATCACATTATTGCAATTTTTAAAGAGAAGAAAAAAATATTACTACAAAACGCAGAATTTCATTTCTGTATCCAATTTGATTTTCCGTATGCGTAAGAATGCTGCAGGTTTAGCAACGATTTCAATCCTTTCAACCATGCTGCTAGTAACTCTAGTCGGATCTATCAATATTTATGTAGGTGGGAAAGATTATCTGACAACTTTGTATCCAAAAGATTATAATATCATGGTTACAAGCGCAAAGACGGATAAAAATGCGGCTATTTTACAAGCAGTTAAAGAAGTAGCACGGGGAAAAGGCTTGACAGATGCCAAGTATGAAGATTATAGTTATCAATTTTCTATGATTTCGAAAATCAATGGCAATCAGCTGACTATTGCTGAAACGACGGAAGGACTAAGTGTAGAAGAAACTCAAAAGATGATTGCTCCTTTCCTTGTCATCAGCCGTCAAGAGTACGAAAAAATGACAGGGAAAAAAGTTGATTTGGCTGATAATGAAGCACTTCTATATGCAAAAAATCTTCGAATCAATCAAAAGCAAGCTCTCACCATCAATGGAAAATCGTGGAACATCAAAGAGCATCTGACGACAGATTTTGCACATGGAAAGATTGTCAATCCCTCTGGTATGGTGTCACAAAAAAACATGTATATGGTTGTCAATAATCCCAGTCAAGTCGGTCTGAAATCTTTCTATACTTACTACATCGGTATCCAATCTTCCAATAAACAGGTTGATCTCCAAGAAAGTATTTTCAATGCTCTTCAGCAACAAGGTCAGGAAAGTGGCAATATCAGTCTTTCTGAGCGTTACCGCATTGAAAAAGATTATCAAGGAGTTATTGGAACTCTTCTCTTTATCGGCATTTTTCTTTCTACGATTTTCCTACTTGGGACAGTTCTTGTGATTTATTACAAACAAATTTCAGAAGGTTATGAAGATCGTGAAGGCTTTATCGTTCTGCAAAAAGTTGGACTGGATGAAAAGCAAACGAAGGCAACGATTCGAAAGCAAATCATAACAGTTTTCTTCTTGCCGTTGCTCTTTGCCTTTCTTCATATCGCTGTTGCTTTTCATATGTTGCAGCTGATTGTAGCTCTCTTAGGTGCAACAAATATACCATTACTCATTCAAACAACGATAACCACTTGCGGTGTCTTCCTCTTAGTTTACATCTTAGTGTTTGTAATGACCTCCAGAAGCTACCAAAAGATTGTAGCACAATAAGTATTTTGAACCATTCGTTTTTTGGCGAGTGGTTTTTATCTTGTAAATCTGACTTCTTATCTAGCTAGTAGAACCTCTTATCCAAAAGTGCGAGATTTTTTTAAAAGTGAGGAGTATGATAAGTTCGTAAAATAAATTATTGGAGGAACGTTATGCTACTAGAAACACGCCATCTTAGCAAAGTCTATGATAATAAGCAAGCTGTGAATGATTTGAATCTTCAGATTGAAACAGGAAGTTTTACCGCTATTTTAGGACCAAACGGTGCTGGAAAGTCTACAACGATTCAAATGTTGACAGGACTTTTGCAGCCTACGGCAGGAGAGATACTGTATGATAACCCCATTAAATTAGGTGTTGTTTTCCAAAACAGTGTTTTAGATGATATGCTAACGGTGCAAGAAAATTTAGAAATTAGAGCAGGTCAATATAAGGATATTGATAAAGGAAAAGTGGATGGCTTAGTGAATCAATTGGGATTGCAAAATTTCTCAACGCAATTATATGGGACTTTATCAGGTGGACAAAAACGACGAGTGGATATTGCCCGTGCTCTGCTGAATAGCCCAGATATTCTCTTTCTTGATGAACCAACTACTGGTTTAGATATTCAAACTAGGAAAGCCATTTGGGAGCTGATTCACCAGTTGCAAATAAAAGAGAAGATGACGGTTATCTTAACCACTCATTATTTAGATGAAGCAGATGATGCAGATATGATTTATATTGTGGATCACGGTCAAGTGACTGCCAAAGGTTCTGCTAATCAGATTAAAGAGCAATATGCTCAGAATTTTCTCAAGGTATTCGTGACCGATACTGCTGATTTTAAAGAAATTTTGAAGGAAGAGATTCCTTTTGAGGAAGTAAGAGTGAATGAACTGTTGATTCACCCAGAAACGACAGAAAAGGCTTTAGAGATTCTAACGTGTGGTCGCTCTTTTATTCGACAATTTGAATTTCGACCAGGAACAATGGACGATGCCTTTATGGCGTTGACAGGAAGAGAGGTACGTTAAAATGATAATGATCATTAAAAGAAATTTTTTACTATATTTTCGTAATCGTAGTGGAGTGGTTTTATCCCTTCTTGGAGCCATGATTTCCTTTATATTGTACTTAGTTTTTTTGAAAGCAAATATCAAGACCTCTTGGAGTCAAGTCCCTCATACCAATCAGTTATTGGATTCGTGGTTGATTGGTGGAACGCTTGCCATTACAGGGTTAACCACAACCTTTTCGAGTTTTTCCCAACTAGCGAAAGATAGAGAAAGTAACGTAACACAAGACCTAGTTCTGACAGATTTGGGACGCTGGGGCTTGTCTATCAGTTACCTTCTGAGTACTGCCATCATTGGATTTTTGATGCAGATCATCATGTTTACTATCATGGAAGGCTACTTTATCTGGGACGATCAGATTGTCGTTGATTTGACTTTGCTTCCTCAAATCCTCCTTATTATGGTGCTCAATGCACTCTTATGTTCGATTTTCAATGGTATCCTTGTGAATCACTTCAAATCAGTAGATACGCTTGGAAAGCTAGCAACGATTATCGGAGCTGCCTCTGGTTTCTTAGTTGGAACCTATATTCCAATAGGGGTTCTTCCGTCATTTGCTCAAACGATAATGAAATGTACTCCCTCCACATATATTGCTTCTCTCTTTAGACAAGTAATGATGAAAGATAGCTTAGCTACTGCTTTTCATCATAATACAGCAGCGCAAGATTATTTTGAAAAGATGATGGGCATTCAATTAAAGTGGGAATCTCTATTGACAATGAAAGAAACATACTATATAGTTGTAGTAGTTTTAGTTGCCTTGCTTGTCATTTGGACAATCCAACAGCTTGCTACCAATCGGTGGACTAAAATTGCTTAAATTGATAGAAAGTTAGAGAAATTTTTTGCAGACTAAATTCAAAATGAATCCAACCATTCCTTCAAATGATCCACTTGTTGTGATTCAAGCGGACGAGTTAGAAGCTGAAGCCAAAGAAATTTTTGAATATTTACATCAGTACAAGTCGTCTTATGTGAATGCTATTCCCATTAAAACAGATGATAAAATTGTTATGGTAAAGACGGATCATATTATTTTGGCAGACATCAATCAGACAACATTGATGGTGTATTGTGTGGATGGTATCTATGCGACGACCGAAACACTCACACATTTTCAAAGTCGGGTTAATCGTAAAAACTTTATTCAAATTTCAAAACACGCTGTCATCAATATTGACCATTTGTTATCATTATCGGATAGCTTTTCAGGAAATATGACGGCTAGATTGACAAACAAAATTAAGTCAAGTGTCAGTCGAAAATACGTCAGATTGTTGATGGATTATCTCGGTTTGTAGAAAGGAACAAACATGAAAAAAATTGTAGTGTCTATGCTAGAAGGTCTGCGCACTGGTTCCTTGGTTTATTTACTTGTCTTAGCTTTTCGGATTCAAGAATCCCAAGTGACAACTGCTAATATCATCAGTATCTTACTAATGAGTGCTTTGATAGGCTTATTTACTTTGCTATTTGAGGTTGAAAATTTTTCTTATTTGCTACAGTTAACGATTCATTTTTTCCTAACTTTAATTGTAGTTTGTGTGATGATGATTTATAATGGCTGGGCTTTCAATCTTGTGCGAGCTGAGTTTTGGCTAGATTTCATTGTTATTTATATTTTAATTTGGCTATTTGTTCGCTTAGATATTTATCTAAAAACAAAGAAAATCAATGAATCACTTGTAAAATTAAGAAGAAACCGTACAAAAGAATAGCTTAGGTCTTGTAGTTATATCCAGAGGGCTGGGGACACATTTGTCCAAGCCTTTTTTCTTACAAAAATGTAAGTTTTTAAGGCTCAAATGAAAGGTTATGTTATGGCAGCTGTTTAGCGATTTTTGTATCATATAAGTGTAAAGAAAATAAAGGAGAAAGAACATGAAAACAATTTTATTAAAGCAAAAATCAATGCCAAAAACTGAAAAAATTTCCAAAGAAGAAATCGAAAAGACAAAAATCGGCTGTGCTTCTAGTCAATATTATTTCTGGCTACAATATAGTCATTGAGATACATTTTTAATATCAGTACAGCTTCAGGCAATCTTACAAAAATGTAAGATAAAAGTCAAAAATGAAAGGTTAAAGTATGGAAAGTTACTTTTCTTTTCAGTATGATAGATATATAAAAATTGTTAGGAGAAAATGATGACACTATTAGACGTACAACACGTGAAGAAAATTTACAAAACCCGCTTTCAAGGCAACCAAGTAGAAGCACTGAAAGACATTCATTTTACGGTGGACAAAGGTGATTATGTCGCTATCATGGGTGAGTCGGGGTCTGGAAAATCCACTCTGCTCAATATTCTTGCCATGCTAGACAAGCCAACCGAAGGACGCGTCTTTCTCAATGGCACGGATACAGCGACGATTAAAAACAGTCAAGCTTCGAGCTTCCGTCGGGAAAAATTAGGTTTCGTTTTTCAAGATTTCAACCTGTTAGACACGCTTTCGGTCAAGGACAATATTCTCTTGCCGCTCGTTTTATCACGCCGTTCGATTACAGAAATGATGCAAAAGTTGGTTACTACTTGTAATGAACTGGGGATTAACCAATTGCAGGAAAAATTCCCCTATGAAATTTCCGGTGGTCAAAAACAACGGGTGGCGGTGGCGCGTGCTATTATCACCAATCCAGAAATTCTGCTGGCGGACGAGCCAACAGGGGCGCTCGACTCTAAGTCTTCTGCGGCGCTTTTAGATGTATTTGATGACATCAATGACCGTGGACAGACGATTCTCATGGTAACGCACTCGACTTCTGCGGCAAGCCGTGCTAAACGTGTGCTCTTTATCAAGGATGGAATTTTGTACAATCAAATCTTCCGAGGAGATAAGACGGAGCGCCAGATGTTCCAAGAAATTTCAGATACCTTAACGGTCATGGCAAGCGAGGTGAGTCAAGGTGTTTAGATTAGCAGGAAAACTAGCGATTTCTAACCTAGTGAAAAATCGTAGATTATACTATCCATTTGCGTTGGCAACTTGTTTAGTCGTCGCTATTTCATATATTTTTAATTCTTTAACGTTTAATCCTCATTTACAAAAAATGCAGGGGGCAAGTTCTATTTCATTTGTCTTGGCTCTTGGAGTGATTATTGTGACGATTGCTGCAGCGATTATCGTTTTTTATGCTAATAGTTTCGTCATGAAAAACCGTTCGAAAGAGCTAGGTCTTTATGGAATGCTAGGGCTTAATAAACGTCATCTCTTTACCATGGTGTTCATTGAGTTATTGATTTTAGGAGCGACGACTGTCACGATTGGTCTTGGATTTGGTATTGTATTTGATAAACTGATTTATGCCTTTTTACTGAAATTAATGGGGTTAAAAGTTGTCCTAGTATCCACATTTCAATGGTTAGTTCTTATTTCAGTTGTTGTCATCTATGGCGTTATTTTTGCGGGCTTGGTGCTTGTCAACGGTTTGAGGATTCTACGTTTTAATGCTTTGCAATTGGCTAAGGAAAAGAATAGCGGTGAAAGAAAAGGACGATTTCTTCTGATTCAAACGATTATTGGATCGATTTCTTTAGGCTATGCTTATTACCTAGCTCTGAGTGTCAAAAATCCACTGACAGCAATTGGTATATTTTTTATAGCTGTTCTCTTTGTTATTTTAGGAACTTATCTGCTGTTCAATGCAGGAGTTACGGTATTTTTACGCTTGCTTCAGAAAAATAAACGGTATTATTATCAACCTAATAATATGATTTCTGTGTCCAATTTGATTTTTCGGATGAAGAAAAATGCAGTGGGATTGGCAACGATTGCGATTCTTTCAACGATGGTTTTGGTCACCTTGGCTGGAGGTGTCAATATTTATGCAGGTGCTGGTTATCTTAAAAGCGTGATGTATCCCCAAGATTATACGATAAAGGGGAATGCAGTATCAGCTGTTCAATTGGATCAGGCATTGACAGAATTTGCAAAAGAGAATCATTTAACAGTCACTAAGAAAAATGCTTATCAATATTATTCGATGGGAATTAAAAATCAAAAGGGCAATCAGCTTGATATTTATCCAAAAGGTGAAACACGAGTTTCTCCACAGGCTTATATTCTGCTGTTTTCAGCTGATGATTATCGGAAAATGACGGGCAAAATATTAAATTTAAAAGATAATGAGACAGCAATCTTTGCAAAAGGAATGTCTATTAAACAAGATCAACCTCTTAAACTGATTGGACAAGAATTGACAGTGAAAGAACTTTTAACAGAGGATTTTGTTCTTGGAAATGTCGTAGATCAGTATAATATCATTGTGCCGCAGTCACTTTTTATGGTTGTCAATGATCCACAAAAGATAGTAGATGCACAAAAGGAGCACTACACAATTAATACAGATTTATATGGAGGATTGAATATCAAGGCTTCTGATGAGGAAAAAGGGAATCTGGATACAACTTATCAAAAGAAGTTGAAACAGTTCAATACGACTCTCCCAGATAATGCTGGTGTGTATGGCTATACAAGAATCCAAGGTGTGCAGGAAATCATGAGCATGCTCGGCGGAGTTTTCTTTATCGGAATTTTCCTCTCTATCGTCTTTATGCTAGGAACGGTTTTGGTGATTTATTATAAACAAATTTCAGAAGGATATGAAGACCGCGATCGTTTTGTGATTTTACAAAAGGTGGGTCTGGATGAAAAGCAGACCAAGCAAACCATTCGCAAGCAAATTCTAACGGTGTTCTTCTTGCCACTCATCTTTGCCTTTGTTCATCTGGCTTTTGCTTATCATATGCTGAGCCTTATGTTGAAAGTGCTGGGTGTCTTAAATGCTACATTGATGTTGGAAGTTACGCTTGGCGTTTGTGCTGTTTTCTTTATCGTCTATGTACTTGTCTTTCTCATCACATCACGCAGTTATCGTAGAATTGTGTCGATGTGAGTTAGCGATAGGTACGGATAATAGTGAAAAGGAGTAGGGCTATTCTTGCTCCTTTTTCAATTTATTTAACAAAAAAGAGGGACGTTTGATTCCTTTTTGATTGCTTTTATGGTAGAATAATTCAATCTAATAAATTGGAGTTTAGGATGAATATTTTTCGTAAAAAAGATGTCAGTCGAGATCGGACTGGCATGCGTCGTCATTTACGATTGCTTGATTTGATTTTGTTAGGAATTGGCGCTATGGTGGGAACGGGTATTTTCACGATTACCGGAACGGCGGCTGCAACTCTAGCTGGTCCAGCTTTGGTGATTTCGATTATTATTTCTGCTCTTTGCGTGAGTATTTCTGCTTTCTTTTATGCAGAATTTGCGTCAAGAATTCCTGCAAATGGAGGTGCTTATAGCTATCTCTATGCTGTTTTTGGAGAATTTCCAGCTTGGATAGCAGGTTGGCTGACCATTATGGAATTTATGACGGCCGTATCTAGTGTTGCCTCTGGTTGGGCTTCCTATTTGAAAGGCTTGCTGAATGGATTTGGTTTGAGTATGCCAAGAGCGCTCAATGGAACCTTTAATCCGCAAGCGGGAACCTATGTAGACTTACTGCCGATTCTTGTTTTAGTATTTGTGACGGGTGTAGTTTTATTAAATTCTAAAGCAGCTCTGCGATTTAATTCCGCTTTGGTTGTCTTTAAGTTTTCGGCGCTTGCCCTTTTTATCTTTGTAGGGATTTTCTTTATTAAACCTGAAAATTGGTCTCATTTTGCCCCATTTGGCTTTGGAAAATTATATGGTGGTAATGTTGGAATTATGGCTGGTGCTTCTCTGATGTTCTTTGCCTTTTTGGGCTTTGAGTCTATTTCTATGGCAGTGGACGAGATTAAGGAGCCACAAAAAAATGTTCCACGAGGGATTGTGCTATCTTTGTCCATTGTAACGGTACTTTATATATTGGTGACACTGGTTCTGACAGGGATTGTTCACTACAGCAAGCTAGATGTGGCAGATGCTGTCGCGTTTGCGCTTCGCAGTGCTGGACTTAGCTGGGTGGCTAATTATGTGTCAGTGGTGGCGATTTTGACTTTGATTACCGTTTGCATTTCCATGACTTATGCTCTGTCGCGCATGATTTACAGCATTGCACGTGACGGTTTGTTACCAAAATCTTTTAGAAAATTAACTGCCACTAGTCGGGTACCGAAAAATGCTACGGTTTTGGTAGGAATAGCTGCAGCAGTGTGTGCTGGTATTTTTCCGCTAGCCAGTATCGCATCCTTTCTAAATATCTGCACCTTGGCTTATCTGATTTTGTTAGCAGTGGCTATTTTGAAGTTGCGCAAGGATAAAGGACTTCCTCAAGCAGGGGAATTTAAAACTCCTCTGGTGCCTCTGACGCCAATCTTATCCATTATTATCTGTCTGTCTTTCATGACCCAATATGGCTTTGACACATGGCTGGCATTCGGGCTTGCCTTACTAGTCGGAACAATTATCTATTTTATCTATGGCTATCAACATTCGGAAATCAATTGATAAGCTTTAATCCAGACAGCCACTTAGGCTGTTTTTTGCTATAATAGAAAGAAAAAGAGGTGCGAACATGATACGACCTGCAGAACTTTCAGACGCAGCGGCTATTCAGGAAATCAATGCAACTGCTCTCGGCTATGATTTTGGCTTGATAGAAACTCGTCAGAAACTATCAGAGCTATTGGATAGGTCTGATCATTTTATCTTGGTAGCAGAAAATGTGGCAGGAAAGATTGTCGGCTATGCCCATGCAGCTAGCTATGATTGCCTCTATTTTCCGCCTTTACTCAACCTGTTGGCATTAGCAGTTGACAAAGATTTTCAAGGTCAGGGATATGGCAAAGCGCTGATGCAGGCTGTGCGTGAAGAGGGTTCAGCTGCAGGCTATGCAGGTATTCGTATAAACTCTGGCATTTCTCGAACTGAAGCCCATGAATTTTATCGAAAACTGGGCTGTGAGGAGAAAGCTGACCAGAAACGTTTTTATTGGGAATTTTAAGAAAGGAAATCCATGAAAATTGAACCATTAAGTCAAAGCAATGCAGAAGAAATTGCGAATCATTGGCATTACGAAGGAATCTATGCTTTTTATGATATGCAAGCGGATCCTGAGGATTATGAAGAAATTTTATCTCCTGAAGCGCGTGGTAATCACTATTATCAGGTTCTCAAAAATGATGAATTATATGGCTTTTTTTGCCTTTTTCCAGTTGACAAGGACAAGCAGGAGCTAGGTTTAGGCATGAAGCCAGAGTATTGCGGCAAAGGTCAAGGCAAAGAGTTTTTACAAACCATTCTGCGTTTTGTCGAGGAAAAGATTTCAGCAAAAATCCTGACTCTCTCAGTAGCAGATTTTAATCAAAGAGCTCAAAGACTTTATCTCAAGTGTGGTTTCAGCGTGATCGGACGGCAACCTCAGGCGAGTAACGGGGATATTTACCTTTTTGTCAAAATGGAAAAGGAGTTGAAATGAGAGTTGCAGTTATCCAAGGAACCACTCGAAGAAATATGAATTTGTTGCTATTTGAATCTGTAAAAAAAGCAGTCCGATCGTCTGATGAAGTGCTGAATTTTGGCATTTTTGAGGATGAGGACGAGCAATATTCCTATGTTGAAATAGCGATTTTGATTAGTCTCCTAGTGGAAAGTGGCGCAGTTGATTTTGTTGTGACAGGATGCTCCTCAGGTCAAGGGATGATGCTGGCCTGTAATAGTTTGCCAGGGCTTTTGTGTGGTTATATAGAAAAGCCTCAGGACGCGTTTCTTTTTGGACGCATCAATGGAGGAAATGTCGCTTCCCTGCCATTAGGCCTAAATTATGGTTGGCAAGGCGAATTGAACCTGCAATATACATTGGATAAATTATTTGATGGTGAGTTTGGTATGGGTTATCCTGAAAATGAAGCGGAAAGAAAAAGGTTGGAAGCAAGTGCCTTAAAGAATTTGAACCGTTTAACGAAACGCAGTTGGGAAGAATTATTAGAACAAATCCCAAAAGATACTCTCAACAAGCTGTTGCAAAGAAAGATAGTGATGAATGCTATTATAAATAAGGGAAGTAATAAAGAGTTCATCCGTTTGCTGAAAGCGAAAGCAGATAAAATGGACGCAGATAGAAAGTGGAATAAAGTTTGACAATCAAATAGGGAAAGTATGAGATTGACTTCTGTTGCAGTTATCGTTATTTGAGAAAAAAAGGGAGTGGGACTACGAACTAAAAATAGAAAATTTTTAGTTCGTAGTCCCACCCCCGCAAGGGTGCTTAAACAGTTATCAAGCTGTTTAAGGTTGCAGATGAAGAAAACGAAGTTTTCGTCAAAGGTGCTCTTCCGAGCTTGAAAAGCGAATGAAGAGTCCAATCACGGTGGCTTGTTGTGCAAGGCTGATTTCCCGCCTTCAACAATTCACTGAATGTTGAAGCTACGTTATTCGTTTATTAATAAATATGATAGAAGCTGGGACACTTTTTGTCCAGCCTTTTCTTGTCTTATGCTAATTTTGTAATATTGACTGCTTGAAGACCACGTTGACCTTCTTCAATGTCAAAAGTTACTTTTTCGCCTTCATTCAGTGATTTGAATCCGTCGGATTGAATCGCTGAAAAGTGAGCAAATACGTCTGGTCCGTTTTCTTGTGAAATAAAGCCGAAGCCTTTTTCAGCATTGAACCATTTTACTGTACCTTGTGCCATACATCTTACTTCCTTTCTCTAAAATGTTGCGTAAAAAATAGAAAAAGTAAAGATGAAAAACAAAAATACTCACTCAAAATTCATTTACTCTTGCTAGTCTAACAGAAGTAACAGCAAAAGGCAAGGAAAAACCAGCGATTGGCAATATATTTTGCTATACTAGTAATATGAAAAGCAGAAAGAGGTATATCATGACATTTGAAGAAATTTTACCAGGTCTCAAAGCCAAGAAGAAATACGTCCGCACTGGCTGGGGCGGTGCGGAGAATTATATCCAGCTTTTTGACAGCATTGAGCAGAACGGTGTGGCACTTGAAGTGACTCCGTACTTTCTCATCAACGTGTCAGGCGAGGGAGAAGGCTTTTCCATGTGGAGTCCGACTCCTTGTGATGTCTTAGCAGATGACTGGGTGGAAGTTCATGACTAAGACAGTATTGGTGACGGGAGTCAGTTCAGGGATTGGACGAGCACAGGCACGGCTCTTTTTGGAAAATGGCTGGCACGTCTATGGTGTAGACCAGTCTAAAAAACCAAACCTGACAGGAGATTTTCATTTTCTTCAACAAGATTTAACGCTGGCGCTTCAGTCAGTTTTTGACTGGTGTCCCCAGGTAGATGTCCTCTGTAATACAGCTGGAGTGCTGGATGACTACAAACCCTTACTGGAGCAGACTGCTCAGGAGATCCAAGAAATTTTCGAGATTAACTATGTAACACCAGTAGAGCTAACTCGTTATTATCTGACGCAGATGTTGAAGAAACAATCAGGCATCATCATCAATATGTGCTCAATTGCATCTAGCTTAGCTGGCGGTGGTGGTCATGCTTACACTTCTTCCAAGCATGCTCTGGCAGGATTTACCAAACAGTTGGCATTGGATTATGCGGAGCAGGGAGTACAGGTTTTTGGGATTGCACCGGGCGCAGTTAAAACAAGTATGACAGCAACGGACTTTGAGCCGGGAGGCTTAGCCCAATGGGTAGCAGACGAAACTCCCATCAAGCGTTGGATAGAACCAGAAGAAGTTGCCGAGCTGACCCTCTTTCTCGCCTCGGGAAAAGCTCAGTCCATGCAGGGTGAGATTGTCAAGATTGACGGTGGCTGGAGTTTGAAGTGAGGAAGCAAGCAGAATGAAAGCAGTGAGCATTGAGCCAAGACTGCAGGAATGTTTCCAACATTGGCAAAAGAACATGGTGAGATATGGTTTGAAAGCTGGGCTGGGGCAGTTTTATACAAATGAAGACGAGACTGCCGTTTTGTATGAACAAGGAGATTTTCTCTTTTTGGCTGGGCAGGCAGATATGGCATTACTGGCGGATTATAGGGACTTTTGTAAGCCAGACTACCGCATTCTCATATCTGAAGAGGCTTCTTGGCAAGGCTGCTTGTCCTCTTGTCCAGCCTTATCTACTTTTACCCGTTATGCTTTTAAAGATGAGGCAGATTTTGATGACAAGGTTTTGAAAAACATCGTGGAGCAGTTATCGGAGCAGTTCTGTATGGAGGCAATTAATCAAAGAACCTATCAAGAACTAGCTCAGGAAGAATGGTCTCAGGATTTGCAGGGGAATTTTGCAACTTTTAAAGACTTTCAAGAAGGCGGAGCTTTTGGCTTTGTGATCCGGAAGGGTCAGGAAATCGTCGCTGGGGTCTCGACAGCACTTGTCTACCAAAAAGCCATTGAAATTGAGATTGCAACAAAACCGACTTATCAACAGCAAGGTTTAGCTACTGTTCTTGGGGCGAAGATGATTTTGGCATCCCTGCAATGCGGCGTTTTTCCGCTCTGGGATGCCCACAATGAAGCCTCAAAGAAAATAGCTGAGAAGCTAGGCTATCAATGTTTAGGAGCTTATCCAGATTATGAGTTGAAATCAGTAACAGATAGGAGAAACCATGACACCAGAACAATTATGGAATGAATACAAAAGCATCAACCCCGCAATTGGTGATGACTTTGAAGCGTGGGCATTTGGTGTAGAGCCAGATCAGCTGGCGGATTTAGTTTTGAAAGGAGAGAAGACTGCGACAGCTTCGGCCTACGATTTGTATCAGATAGATGGTGAGCCGATTCCTCAAGCAGGAACCTTTGATGTGATTTTAGACGGTCAGGGTCAAGCTGTCTGTATCATTAAAGTGACCAAGGTAACGGTTGTCCCTTTCAATCAAGTGTCTGCAGAGCACGCTTTTAAAGAAGGAGAGGAAGATAAATCTTTGGCTTATTGGCGGAAGGTGCATGAGGAATTCTTCACGGAATGGATGGCTGAAGCCGGCTTAGCTTTCTCAGAGGAGACAAGTGTGGTCTTGGAGGAGTTTTGCAAGGTTTATCCGATAGATTAGAAGACTGTGCCTTATATTCACTTAGAAAAAATCCGACACGAACAAGGAATTTTTCCCAGCCTCCTATGACAGCTGGCAAGAATAACCATGGATTCTGACTTCTCTCAGATAAAAGGGGACAAATTTCTCATGGAGGAAGTACCCGTTTGTAGTAAAATCCGAATTTTCACATGTAGGATTTATGCTTTTTCAATAAGTCACGAACCTTTTTATGTGGTCTTGACTTTTTAGGAGCAAAAAACCAAATTTCCTGCGGGAAATGGTTTTTTTGAGAAGAAAAAAGGTATTTTTCCATGAAAAGGGCCTTCTCTAGAAAAGTATTGGCACTTTTCAGACAGATTTATTCGGAATAGACAGCTGAACGCCCTATTTCTTTTTTAATTCCTCATTTTAAAAAATTTTGTTTAATGATATAATAGTAGTGACATCTTAGAGAAAAGAGACGATTTATGACAAACTATGCAATTATTTTAGCAGCTGGAAAAGGCACTCGCATGAAATCAGATTTACCAAAAGTGCTTCACAAAGTTGCTGGAATTTCGATGTTAGAACATGTATTTAGAAGTGTTGCTACCATTGCACCAGAAAAGACTGTGACAGTGGTCGGACACAAGGCAGAGCTGGTGGAGCAGGTATTGGCGGGGCAGACAGAGTTTGTTCGTCAAACGGAACAATTAGGAACTGGTCATGCTGTGATGATGGCAGAGCCTGTGCTGGAAGGTTTGGCAGGGCAAACATTAGTCATTGCAGGAGACACTCCTTTAATCACAGGAGAAAGCCTGAAAAATTTGATTAACTTTCATGTTAACCACAAAAATGTTGCAACGATTTTGACAGCAGAAGCGGAAAATCCATTTGGTTATGGGCGGATTGTCCGTAATCAGCATGAAGAAGTGATCAAAATTGTGGAGCAAAAGGATGCTTCGGATTTTGAAAAGCAAATCAAGGAAATCAATACAGGAACGTATGTTTTTGATAACGCTCGTCTTTTTGAAGCCTTGAAAAATATCAATACCAATAATGCGCAAGGAGAATACTACATCACAGATGTAATCGGCATTTTCCGTGAGAATGGCGAAAAAGTCGGCGCTTATACTCTGAAAGATTTTGATGAAAGTCTTGGTGTCAATGACCGCGTGGCATTGGCAACGGCAGAAAGTATTATGCGTCGCCGAATCAATCAAGCTCATATGGTGAATGGGGTTAGCTTTGTAAATCCAGAAGCGACTTATATTGATGCAGATGTACAGATTGACCCAGAAGTACAAATTGAAGCTAATGTTAGCTTGAAAGGGCAAACGAAAATTGGCGCAGGCAGTATTCTGACAAATGGTACGTATATTGTTGACTCTGTTATCGGTGAACAAACGGTTATTACCAATTCGATGATTGAAGAGTCTACGGTTGCAGACGGTGTAACGGTAGGACCTTACGCTCATGTCCGTCCAAATTCACATCTTGCTAAAAATGTACATGTAGGAAATTTCGTTGAAGTGAAAGGCTCTTCTATCGGTGAAAATACCAAAGCTGGACACTTGACCTATATTGGAAATTCTGAAGTAGGAGCGAATGTTAATTTTGGTGCTGGAACGATTACAGTGAATTATGATGGACAGCATAAATTTAAGACAGTCATTGGAAATAATGTCTTTGTAGGTTCTAATTCGACCATTATTGCGCCGGTAGAACTTGGGGACAATTCTCTTGTAGGTGCAGGCTCAACCATTACTAAGGATGTGCCAGCAGACGCTATTGCCATCGGACGTGGACGTCAGATTAACAAAGATGAATACGCAAAACGCTTGCCACATCATCCAGATAATAAGTAGGAACGGCTATGGATTTTGAAGAAAAAATGCTAAAACGAACAGAAATTTATCAAGGTCCTATTTTTAACCTTGTCAAGGATAAAGTTCAGCTACCGGCTGGGAAAGGTACAGCTTATCGTGATTTGATTTTCCATAATGGTGCTGTAGCAGTTATTGCGTTAACCCCAGAAGACAAAATGATTTTGGTCAGGCAGTACCGCAAAGCTATTGAAGCAACCTCTTATGAAATTCCGGCAGGCAAGTTAGAAGTCGGTGAAAATGCGGATCCTAAAGCTGCTGCTTTGCGTGAATTGGAAGAAGAGACCGGCTATACAGGTGAATTGGAACTGCTCTATGATTTCTATTCAGCGATTGGCTTTTGCAATGAGCGAATCAAACTTTATAGCGCTAGCCATTTGACAAAAGTTGAAAATCCTCGTCCACAAGATGAGGACGAGACCTTAGAACTCCATGAAGTGACCTTGGAAGAAGCGAAAGCTCTCCTTGCTAGTGGTGATATTTGTGATGCAAAAACTATTATTGCACTCCAATATTGGGAAATGAAAATGAATCGAAGATAGGGGAACGCTTATGGGAAGACCTTTATTAACAGATGAAATGATTGAAAGGGCAAATCGTGGTGAAGATATTTCAGGTCCACCTTTGCATGATGAGGAAGAAACCAAAATTTTAAAAACGACTAGAAGCCAGTTTGGTTATTCCTCTCAAAATAGTGGCTTCAATCAAGATACGCTGCAAATTGATGTGGAACCAACGGTAACCAAAAGCCGACGCATTGAAAATGCAAAACGTGGAGTATTTCAAGCAAAATTAAACAAAATTCTATTTTGGATTGTCCTGCTTTTGATTGCTTTGATTGCCGCTATTATTTGGCTATAAAAAGCGATAAGCTCGACTTTCGCTTTTTTTGTGATAGAATGAGAGGAAAAAATGAAAATCGGAATTATTGCAGCCATGCCTGAGGAACTAAAAATTTTAGTGGAAAACTTGGAAAATGCCGAAAAACACTTACGTTTGGGGCATGTTTATCATACGGGAAATATCGGTCGTCATGAAGTTGTGCTGGTGGAAAGCGGGATCGGCAAGGTTATGTCTGCTATGAGCGTGGCTGTTTTGGTCAATGAGTTTAAAGTGACGGCTGTCATCAATACAGGTTCTGCTGGTGCGGTAGCTGAAGGTTTGCAAATCGGCGATATTGTAGTGGCTGACCGGCTAGTGTACCATGATGTAGATGTAACAGCTTTTGGCTATGAATACGGACAAATGGCACGCCAGCCACTTTATTTTGAAGCGAGCCGTTATTTGGTTTCTGAGATGAAAAAGACTTTAGAAAAGACACATCAGACAAGTCGCGTTGGCTTGATTGCAACAGGGGATAGCTTTATTGCCAGTCAGGACAAGATTGACCGTATCAAAGGACACTTTCCAGAGGTTCTAGCGATTGAGATGGAGGGCGCAGCCGTCGCTCAGGCTACGCATTCGATTGGGCTACCTTTTATGGTTATTCGGGCTATGAGCGACACAGCTAGCCATGATGCCAATATCAGCTTTGACGAATTTATTCATGAAGCTAGCAAGCGCTCAGCAGACACTCTGATTCAATTTCTGAAAGAATTAGTTTAGACAAGGAGAATATAGTGTATAAAGAATCTTATTTCGACGGCGGTCTCTTTTCTTACATTGGTCATGCTATTTTAGCTATCTTGATTACAGTTTTGACGCTAGGTATCTGTGCTCCTTGGGGCATGTGTATCCTGTATAATTGGAAGATTAAGCACACAGTCATTGACGGACACCGTCTCTGTTTTGATGGTACTGCGATGCAGCTTTTTGGAAATTGGGTGAAGTGGTGGCTCTTGACGATCATTACTTTTGGCATTTATGGTTTTTGGCTTAATATCAAGCTAACCCAGTGGATTACCAAACACACCCATCATTTGAATTAGATGAAAGCAAGCGAGAATGAAGCAGTCTCGCTTTTCATTTGTTCTACCTTGCCAAAAAATCCCTTTTGATGGTATAATCAAGAAACTGTAATCAATGATAGAGGAGAAAAGATGAGTATCTTAGAAGTAAAAAATCTCAGCCACGGTTTTGGAGACCGGGCTATTTTTGAGGATGTATCGTTCCGCTTGCTTAAGGGCGAGCATATCGGCTTAGTTGGAGCCAACGGCGAAGGGAAATCTACCTTTATGAGCATTGTAACCGGTCAATTGTTGCCAGATGAAGGCAAGGTTGAGTGGTCTAAGTATGTGACAGCTGGCTATTTAGATCAGCATGCTGTATTGAAAGAAGGTCAATCTGTACGCGATGTGTTGCGGACGGCTTTTGATGAACTTTTCAAGACTGAAGCTCGAATCAATGAGATATATCTAGCTATGGCAGAAGACGGAGCGGATGTTGATGCCCTTATGGAAGAAGTGGGGGAATTGCAGGAGCGATTGGAAAGTCGAGACTTTTATACTTTAGATGCTAAGATTGATGAGGTAGCTCGTGCTTTAGGGGTTATGGATTACGGTATGGAAACGGATGTCACCGCTCTTTCTGGAGGTCAACGAACCAAGGTGCTCTTAGCAAAACTTCTCCTTCAAAAACCAGACATCTTGCTCTTAGATGAGCCTACCAACTATTTGGACGCAGAGCATATTGATTGGCTCAAGCGCTATCTGCAAAATTATGAAAATGCTTTCGTGCTCATTTCCCATGATATTCCTTTCTTAAACGATGTAATCAATATCGTCTACCATGTAGAAAATCAAAACTTGACCCGCTATTCTGGTGATTATTATCAATTCTTAGAAGTCTACGAGATGAAAAAATCTCAGCTGGAAGCAGCTTATGAGCGTCAGCAGAAGGAAATTGCAGACCTCAAGGACTTTGTAGCTCGCAATAAAGCCCGTGTGGCGACCCGTAATATGGCCATGTCCCGCCAGAAAAAATTAGACAAAATGGAACTGATTGAACTGCAAGGCGAGAAGCCTAAGCCCTCCTTTGACTTCAAAATGGCTCGTACACCAGGGCGCTTTATTTTCCAAGCCAAGGACTTGCAGATTGGGTATGACTGTCCACTGACCCAGCCTCTTAATCTGACCTTTGAGCGCAATCAGAAAGTGGCCATTATCGGGGCAAATGGGATTGGGAAAACAACTCTTTTGAAGAGTCTCTTGGGGATTATACCACCAATCGCTGGGGAAGTTGAGCGTGGAGACTATCTGGAATTGGGTTATTTCGAGCAGGAGACAGCTAGCGGCAATCGCCAGACTCCTCTGGAAGCTGTTTGGGATGCTTTCCCGTCACTCAATCAAGCGGAAGTTCGTGCTGCTCTGGCTCGCTGCGGTCTGACCTCAAAGCATATTGAAAGCCAGATTCAGGTTCTCTCAGGAGGCGAGCAGGCTAAGGTTCGGCTTTGTCTCCTTATGAACCGAGAAAATAATGTCTTAGTGCTGGATGAGCCCACGAATCACCTTGATGTGGATGCAAAAGATGAACTCAAACGCGCTCTCCAAGCGTACAAAGGCAGTATTCTCATTGTCTGCCATGAGCCCGACTTCTACGAAGGATGGGTAGATCATATTTGGGATTTTAATCAATTAACGTAAGAATAAAGAAAACGAGGTGTAGGACAAAAAATCAGGATTTCGTAAGAAATCGATTTTGTCGTCCCACCCCCGCAAGGTTGAGTAGGGCTGCAAAAGCTGATAGTATCAGCGCATAGGAGACCTCTCAACTACTACGTATTGAGTTTTATTCTAGAAAGTAAACGAGTCTGGGATATTTTGTTCCAGACTCCGTTTTGTGATTATTTCTTAAATGTATAGTCCTTAATGACTTCAATTTTCTCGATTTTGATTTCTTTTTTGGGTTTGTCGTTTTCGCCTGTCTCAATCGCAGCGATTTTATCCACGACATCCATGCCAGAAACGACTTGCCCAAAGACAGTATAATTCCCGTCTAAACTTGGATTTCCGCCTTTTTTATAGGCTTCAATAATTTTTTCAGGATAAGTTGTGTTAGAGAGTTGATTAGAACTGTCCTTGGTGTTTTGGTTGATGAAAAATTGACTACCGTTGGAATTTGGATTGGAAGAACGAGCCATGGCTAATGCACCACGGATATTGTAGAGATAAGACGAAATCTCTGTTTTAAAGCCACTTCCAGAGTCGATCTTAGAGTTTTTGCCTTTCCAAATGGACTCACCACCAGTCCCGTCTCCTTTAGGATCTCCTGTTTGAATCATGAAATCCTTAATGACACGGTGGAAAGTTACGCCGTTATAATAACCTTCTTTAGTGTGCGTTAAGAAATTTTCAACTGCAAGTGGAGCATATTTTGGAAAGAGCTTCAAGGAGATAATACCTTCAGTTGTGGTTATTTTCACTTCCGCTTCATCGTCAGCGACCTTGTCAGACAACTGTGGGAAATGAGCATTTTTATCGGTCAAAGCAGCTTTTTGCTCTTCTTTTTGTTTTTCAGCTGCTTTTGAGCTGGATTCGGAAGCAAGACTTGAGTCTACATAGTCATTTCCTCTGATAGCTCTTTGTAAATTGGTACAACCTGTCAAAAATAAACCAGCAGCCAGTCCTAAAATAAGTAATTTTTTCATAGATTTCCTTTCTGAATGTTGATCTATTCACATTTTACTATAAGTAAAAGCCTTTTTCAAATCTTTTGAGAGGTTGTCTCTGCTAACTGAAAGGCACTATCGGGCTATCTTTTTGATGTAAAGATAGCTCAATCGTTTTGAGTATGAAAACATTTTCTTATGAAAAGTTTTGTAAATTCGCTTACGAGAAAAAATTTTTTGTGCTAAAATAGCGTTTATCAACAAAGAAATGGAGTTTTTATGCCGAAGAATTTTAAGGAATTATTATTTTTTACAGCCCTTATGTGTAGCATGATGGTATATATAACTAAAACCCTTGTAATATCAAGGGTTTTACTATTGTCTGAAACACGATTAAAGGCAAGGAGGGGCAAAAAAGGGGCAAAAGATTATAACTTGTTTAGAGCGTCTATAGCATTTTTTCTTGCGTTTTTTGTGACGTGATTATAAATAGCTAGAGTAGTTTTTGGATCAGAGTGTCCTACTCGTTCCATAATTACCTTAAGCGGTAGGTTTAGCTCGGATAACAAAGAGATGTGAGAATGTCTGAATATGTGGCTAGTTAAATGCTTTTTGAAATGTAACTCTTCTTCTGTGGATGCAAGTACAGAATTAAATGAACGAAGGGAGAGCGGGTTCTTTTTATGAGAGGCAAGAAAGATAAAAGAATCGTCGTTATATCCCTTTGCCAATAACCTATTTTCGAGCAAAAACTCCTCAATGATTTCAATAACTCTATTCGGTAAGTCTATCTTTCTATAAGAGTAGAGATTTTTGGGAGTAGTTTTTTTAGCCTCACTTATTTTTACAGAAGTATAATCAAGAGTTCCGTTGACAGATAAGGTTTTCCCGTCATAATCTCTCACTCTCAGAGCTTGTAATTCTCCATATCTCAAGCCTGTTAAATAGAGTACCTCGCTTATTAGCGCGTGGGTCTTTCTTTTAGGTTTTGAGTACATATATTCTAAAATCTGTTTAAATTCTTCATTTTCTAAATATTTATCCTCAATTCGTTTTCTAATTCTCGCTTCTTCTTCTTTTTTAGGTGTTACCTTTGTTTTTAAAACAGGGTTTGAGGAGATCAATTTTTTAGAAACGGCGAAATTAAGCATAGTAGATAAAGTTGTTCTAGTTTGTTTGGTGTAATTTAATGATAACGTCCCGAAAGTATACATGTTATCAATCAGTTTATAAACTAGATCCTCGTCAATTTTTGCTATCAAAACATCTTTAGGAATATAGCGATAGATATGTTTCATCATTGGTTCTACTTTTATCCAGCTAGAGCGCTTGACTAGCTTTTTATAATATGGAAACCACATATTGTATAATTCTAGTAAGGTCATATCGCTTGTTGAAAGAGATATAAGTTTTAACTTAATTTTTTCATCTAATATCCTTTGTGCTTTTTTCCTAGCCCTACTAGTATCTGTTTCAAGAGTAACGGATACGCGTCTCCATTTGTTAGTATAGGGGTTTTTATATCTTTCAAAGAATTTAATTTTTCCATTAGGTAATTGTTCTGTCCACATATTTTCCTCCCCATTTTGTAGCTTTTGTGGTAAAATAGGGTATAGAAAAAAGACCTATGCCCTTTTTGGAAATTGGTTATTTTTTCACATTGATTTAAGTCCCATGCTCAAATTTTGGTCGAGGAGAGCGTGGGCTTTTTGTTTTATGAAAATAAAAACAACTGTACAAGATTGCACAGTTGCGATCGTGGCAGGAGCGACCTGCCGTAATTTGCACTAGATGTTGTCATCTAGGTTATCCAACTGTATTTTATCAAAATTTTTATTTAGTTGTCAAATATTATTCTTTCAGCAATGGCTTGAGAAAGTTTTTTTAATTGCTCGTCTCCAAGAATCGTTGCTGATAACACATCAATTTCTGATAGTCTAGGCTCGATTTTGTTTTTATCGATTGTAGTTATATAATCTAGGGCGGCGTATGTTGTCTTTTCTATAGTTCTCTGAAATCTATCCATCTGCTGACTGGCGCTTTGAAGTAACTCAATTGATCTGCTTTTTTGGTCAAATACTCGTTGAAGTAGATTACCGTATCGATGTTGATTTTCAAACAAATAGGATAAATCAGTGAAAGATGAAATTGGTTCAATTCTAGATGGTAATGCTGAATTGATTTCATCGAGCAATGTTTGGTCTACTTTTTTACTATTTTCAACCGCAACTTGATGTGTCATATGAAATAATTCTCTTGAAAAATTGAAATCAAGTTTGAGTTTATCTTTTCCTGACTTTGAGGTAAGCGGTACAACAGTTATTGTCCTTTTCTTTTTGTGATCGTTTTTAGATAGGGTAATAGCGAAATGTGTTTTTGAAAATTCTTCCCCAAAATTCATTCCAAAGTGAACATAAACAATTGTACCGGGTAGATATTTTTTATAGCGTCGTCTATATTGTTTAATATCTCTTTCGAGTTGATTGACATAGTTTGAAAAACTTTGCCCCATTCCTAAAGATTTATGATATTGAGGGTTACGCTTGATTAACTCAAGTAATCTGCTAGATGACGCTGACAACAATTCCAAGTCTTCTTGTCTATCCAAAATTTCACCCCACTAAAACTTTTTATTTTGCTTTAAATGTTCTACCACAGTTCTTGCAATGCCAATTATTTTTTCCGTTTTTTCCAACAAGACCAAGCAGTAAGAAAGGCCAAGCTATCAGAAATCCTATACACCCTATAAGCCCGTTAAAACCTTTTCTTTCTTGGTTCATAAATTCAATATCAGTTGACCTGCAATAAGGACAACGTTGTGCAAACAATCCCATAATATTTTCCTTTCACATCAGCTTTTTGTGTGGTTCAGTTATTGCACATTATTTTAATTTTCTCTATAAATATCAACCACACGCCCAATGGTTCTAATCTCATCATCTTCATTCAAATAGATGTCTGGGTAGTTAGCTCCATTTAGGCTTTGTAAGTAGTATGTTCCATCATAGTCACGCTTAAACTTTTTGACAAAGTTCTTGCCGTTTACTTGGAAAATCCCAATATCATTTGGATCAACTTGACTGCTTGCCTCAATAAATAACAAATCATTATCATGTATAAGAGGCTCCATTGAGTCACCAGCCACTTTGGCGATAGTATCATAACTATCAGGCACTTCATCAGCTAACAAACTAACTTCCATGTGTAAGTTATCTTCTTGATAAGCACCGTGACCCGCAGCAACCAATCCCTCAACGTAATCAGTTATACGCTCTGCATCTTCATCTGCTGTATCAGCAGTAAGAGGAGTGATATTGTTATTTTGTTCATCTAATTGCTCTTGAGCAAAATAAACAACTTTTTCTTGTCGCGGTTGCTCAAGTTGGTTGTAAATAGATAGAATATTTGATTTGACTTCTGGTTTATCACTCCACCCCATAAAATAAGCAGGTGTGGTATTGAGTATGCGGGCGATTTTCTCTAAAGTCTCGGTAGGCATTTTAGAAATCTCGCCTTTTTCATAACGATATATAGTAGTGCGAGATACGTTTAGTTTCTGAGCCAACTCATCAACACTTACATTCATTTCTTGCCGGCGCTGTTTTAATTTTAATCCAATATCCATATTCCACTTCCTTTCTTATGAGATATTTTAATTATACACCAAACTTTGCAAAATTGCAACAAAAAAATGTTGCAAAAATGTTATTTTTTTGTTGACATTAAAAAACATAAGATGTATAATGTTATCAAAAGTTGCAATAACGCAACACAAGGAAAGGAGGCTTATCTATGGTCAATGTTCAAAGATTAAAAGGCTTGATAGTTGAAAAAGGAACTACTCAACAAGCTGTTGCTGATAGCATAGGTATTGACCGCAGTACATTCTATCGAAAAATGAAAAACGGCGGAAGTTTTTCATTAGAAGAAGCAGGATTGATTGCCGAAAATGTACCACTCACAGGGAATGAGGCTATGGAGATTTTTTTTGCAGACTTTGTTGCAAAAACGCAACAAAATTAGAAAGGAGCAGCATGAGACCTAAACATTATCCATACAAAAAGCCTACACAGAGGCAGGCTGATAAAAGAACTGAAGTGATTAAAACCTCCCTTTGTAGAGGTAAGGGTATCTTAATCACTAAAGGTTAGTGAGGATATTTTTCTCCATTTTCGCCGTATTCTTCTTTGAGACGCTCTAGGATTGTGAAGTGTAACTCAGCATAGTCAATAATGATGTCGTTTGCTTTGACAGTATAATGATCTTTGTCTTCATTCCAAATAGAACTCATCGTCTCATCAAGAGATTTAGGCAATAATGATACGGTAATATCGTGCGCTATTTCAGTTAATGATTTCACACCTAATTTACTCCTTTCCGTAATGCTAATAACATTATAGCAGAAAGAGGGTTAGAAAGGAGCAACAATGGAAAATAACCTAATTGGCAAATATCTTGAAATTTCTGGAGAGATTGCGGGACGAATTGAACAAGAAAATGAAAAAGACCTACTTGTTCGTAGAGCAATTGTTACCAAAAGAAATATCTATCGAGGTAATAAGTTGATAGATAATATTGTTAATGACATTGGTCTTTGCGAGCAAGCGGTCTATGTTGATAAGAAAGTGCTAGATAACTACTGGTTTAAGGTAGTAGATTTACCTACTATTCCTGAAACCATCAATAGCGTTGACAGCACTAACTTGATTAGAAAATGGTTGAACATGTAAATTGACAGTATCATGTCCGTTGATATATTCAACACATTCGACTAAATAATGTTCAGATTTAGGGTCTGATGATCTTGCAATGACAGAGCCGATAGTAGGAATAGCGGGTAGTGTCATTTGAACAGGTTCAACTTGCCCATAAATCACAATATTACAAGCAATCATTACTTATCCTCCTTTCATCTAGGATAAGTCAATTATATCAAAAAAAGCGCCTACGGGACGACAATCCCAGTAAGGCGCAAAGCAAAAATAACTACTTATAGTATATCACAAAATGAAAGAATTAGATACTATTCAGCAAAAATTAGTTACAAATTGGCAGCGAAAATACTATCAATTGAGCGAGGTTCTGATAAACAGCTTGGTAGGGTTAGATGTTGTCGATACACTCACAGTTTTAGCGCATGCTAGAAAGGAAGAAAACATGTTCAGAGATAGATGGGAGGTGAGCAAATAATGGATTTGCAATATATTTTTCCATAAGAACAGCGGTGCAAATTATACAGTTATCAATAACGACCTAATCAATGACCCTGAAATAGATATTACGGCAAAAGGCATTATGCTTGTGATATTGAGCAATAAGCCTGATTGGAGAATTTATCCAGAGGAAATTGCTAAACGTACAGGTCTATCACGTTCAACAGTCGATAAGTATTTCCAACAACTTGAAAAAGTCGGTTATATGAGAACTGTTAAAAAGAGCAAAGGGTATAAAAAAGGGATTGAAACTTATAGATTTGCGGCAGATTTTAAGATAGTAGATTGGTATTTTGAGGATTATATTTTACCGAAGTTAGAAAAAAGTTTATCTAATTAGCTTGTGGATAAGTTGTGGATAACCTGTTAATAACTCACAAAAATAATTCAATTCGTAATTTTTCAAATCTTAAAAAATTCATTTTTGAAAAATTCAAATCCTAAAAATTCAAATCTTAAAAAATTCATTTTTGAAAATTTACGAACTAATAAATACTAACTAATACAATAAATACTAATTTAATAATAATTACTAACTTAGTAATAAATACTAACTAATACAATAATCTAATAATAATTAAATAAATAATATATATAGATTTCACAAAAAATATCCACAGGAGGGCTTAAAATGCCAAAAGCAGAAATAACTTACAAACCTGTTGGAGTAAATGAAAAAGCAACACATGGTGATTATGCCCATTTGCTCCAGCAATGGGAGGGGCTAGGAATTAGCACCGCCAAAAAATGGGTTGATGAAATGAGAAAGCATCCAGACTTTCGGATGTTTGTAAATAACCCGACACACAAAATTGTATTTATTGACTATGAGGGGTTCAAGTTATTTGTAAAATGGAAATCTCGCAATAGATATAAAGCAAAAAAAGAAACGCTAGTAGAAATGCTAGACGATATTGACAAAGAGCAGCGAATTTACAAGCGCATGGCAAAAATAGAAGTGGCTTAGGAGGAATATTATGCCAAATTGGGCAGAGGGAACTATTAAATTAAGAGGTAAGGCTGACAATATCACATCAGCGTTAAAATATATGCTTGCTGAGGACAAAGGCGTAACAGTTGAGGAAAAATACGATGGTCAAGTGCTGGTATTCAAAAGTGCCAATTCTTACTTTTACATCAACGGAACAAGGCGAGCATTCATCGAGGGTAATACTATTGAAATTTGGTTATATGATGATTTGCCAATAATTGAGATACAAGATTTCAAACAAGCGTGGGCAGCTATCGCAGAAAATTATCAAGAGATTTCTAGTAAGTTTGATGTTGATATTAAAATTTTTACCTTTGAAATGGGTATGGAATTTACCCAAGAAATTGAAATTTCAAAAGGCGATATAGTCAAAGATATTTGTAACGATGATTTTTCAAATTATTCATGGGATGTGCCTTTTAGCAATCTAGGAGGATAAACTTATGGCAGATTTAACTTTTGCAGAACTTCAACGCAAAATGCAGTTAGAGAAGAAGAAAAAAGGAGATGTCAAGTACGCATTTAGAAATGCAGAGGACATCTATACAGTTTTTAAAGAGTTAAAGAGCGATTGGTCTATAATTGTCACCGATGAACTGATCGAGTTATCAAATAAGATTTTCATCAAAGCAACAGCAGTAGCTCTTAATGATGAGCTCAACGAAAAATATCAATCAACAGCATTTGCTGAATTAAGTCCAGTACCAGTGTTAAATACACAGAGAGGACAGTTTAAACAAATGCAAGAACCTCAATGGACGGGAGCGGTAGGCTCATACGCTAGAAAATACGCTTTACAGGGCTTATTTGCTATCGGCGAGAAAGATGTTGATGAGTATCCAGATGAAGAAAACCAACAACTGCCGCAACATCAAGAGCAAGACAATCAAAAATCTCAAAATAATCAGCAATCACAACAAAATAATGCGGCTCAATCAGATTTTATTGACAATGAGCAGTACAAGGCAGTTTATGGCAAAGTTCGTACTTGGGCACAGCTCAAAAATGCTAACTTTGACCAAGTTGCAAATTATGTATTACAGCATTATAAAATACGTGATTTCCACGATATACCAACCATTCATTTTGACACAGTTATTGACTACTTAAACGGTCAAATTGCAAAAGCTAGAGGGCAAAATGATTTTAATAATTTGTAAAAAAAAGAAAGAAGGAAACAACATGAAACAAACTAAAAAATTTATCGCTTTTCAACAAAAAGAAAATGGTCATTTTGTGTCAGAATACAAACACAACGATTATCGTTTGGCTTACGCAGTAGGTCTGTGTAATTGCATGCAAGATGCTTTGACCTTGGATTACGACGCTTATGAAGAACAACAAGAGCGGATAGCTGCATTAGCAGAGTCTTTTGGTTGCAATATTGTTGTCGTTGAAGCAACACATGAAATCAAAATGCTAGATGGAACAGATGCACCAGAACCGGAAGAACACAATAGTCAATCTGGATTCTTAGACCTATTGGAGGCGTTGAGCAAATGAAAGATGTAACGAATTCAAAAAGCATACGCACACAGGGGGTATAAAATATGACAGAAAATACAATTTACTCACAATGGGCTTTTACAGAAAACGAGAGCCAAAAAAAACAATCTAATTTAGCGGCTCTGGCAGAGCTAAAAGAAAAGTACAACATCAAATACAAATGGGAATATGACAAAATGAGCGAAAAAGAACAAGAAACCGTTGATGTTGTATATGGTAATGCGGGTGGAGGCTATGCGCATTCACTTTATGAAGTTTATAAGAATATTCCTAATTTGACTACAAAAGAGTTAGCTTTAATTTGTGATGACGGCAATTTATGTTTTGGGTACTCAAAGCGTTCTGGGAATATAGCAATTTATACAGACTAGGAGAAAACAGATGGTAAAAGATGTAACTAATAGCACTTTAACAGAAATCAAGGTAGATTTCACACCAGCAACCATCAAGGTTGATTATGATGCGGTAGAGAAACAACTTGCAGCAGTAGTTGCGCAGTATGCTGATTATGAAGTAACGGCCTCAACATACAAGGCAGACTACGACGAGCGCACACGTTTAAATAAATTAAAAGAGGCATTAGAAAAACGCCGAAAAGAAATCAATGCAGAAATTAGCAAACCATACAAAGACTTTAAAAAATGGTATGACGAAACGGTTAAGCCACTTGATGAAGTCATTGAAAATATTACAGCGGGACTAAATGCTGTTGATGAACACGAGCGGATGCTGCGCGTGGATGTGATCCGTGCCACATTTGAAGATAAGTGTATGGTTGCCGGTCTTGAGAAATCAACGTTTGAGGACAAATACGATGAGTACAGCCTCAAGAAATATTTTAAAACAGGAAAATTTGAACTCAAAAAGACAACACTTGATGAAATGGATGCGTTGGTACTTGCAGAGTTTGATGCTTTAGAACAGTACAAAGCTAATAAGCAGGCTATTGAGGAGCAAGCTCAAGAATATGACTTACCAGCAGATGCTTATATCAGACATCTTGAAGATGGGAAAACTCTTGTAGATGTCTTAAAGATTATGAAAACTGACCGCGATGCCATCATATCACGCAAAGAGCAACAAGAGGCACAAGCTAAAGCAGAGGAAGAACGTAAAGCAGAAATTGAACGTATAGCTAAAGAAAATGCTAACGCTCAAATCAAGGCTTTTAACGCTGATACAGGCGAGATTTTGGAAAGTGACCCAATCGCACCCGAACCACAAGAAACAACGCCAGAGATGGCAAAATTTGAGACTAACGAAGCGGTAAGCTATGATTTGCGTTTGACATTTCCGGGTGGCAATCCTCAAGCTAAGTTGTTTAAAGAGTGGCTTGAAACTAATGGAGTATCGTTTGAAGTGTTGTTACAAGGTAAAACTGAAAGTGAGTTGGCAGGAGGTACGTTAGATGTCTTTGAGTAATCTAATTTTTGAAATAAAAGAAGTTGTTAGCTTGGGAGGCATGCAATGATAAAAACAAAATTTATTGAAGTGGAATATGGTTTTAGCAATTATCAAGAAATAGATGTGCTAATCAATGATTTTATTCAACAAAATGAATTGATAGATATTATAGACATTAAGTTTCAGTCAAATATTGCAGCGGTTGCCGATAGCGGAGTAAGTGGGACATATTACCACACATCAGCTTTGATTATTTATAGAGAACCTGAAAAATCAAGGTTAGGAATAGAATTTGGAGAAGAAGATGATTATTGAATTTATAAAAGAGGTAGGCATGGCTATCTTGTGGCTGTTTTTGGGTTACTTGATAGGAGAACGAAATACGAGAAAGGACAAAGAGGATGATAAATAATGTTGTCTTAGTTGGTCGGATGACTAGAGACGCTGAATTGCGATATACGCAAAGCAATCAAGCAGTCGCAACTTTCACTCTTGCTGTAAATCGTAACTTTAAAAACCAAAATGGGGAACGCGAGGCGGATTTCATTAGCTGTGTTATTTGGAGGCAATCCGCTGAAAACTTGGCAAACTGGGCTAAAAAAGGCGCTTTGATTGGTATTACTGGTGTTATTCAAACGCGTAACTACGAAAATCAGCAAGGTCAACGCGTCTATGTCACAGAGGTTATTGCTAATAGTTTTCAATTACTAGAGAGCAGAAACAGCCAAAACCAAAGTGGTAATTTCCAAACAGGAAACAGTTCAAATTATGGCAACGCAAACTCGATGCCTAATTTTAGCAGAGAAGCAGAGCAGACATCGTTTTTCCGAGGGAATACGACAAATCCGATGGATATCTCAGATGATGATCTGCCATTCTAAGGAGCGATTATGACAGAAATTAAGATTTTAGATGCTTGTTGCGGTTCTAAAATGTTTTGGTTTGATAAAAATGAGCCACATACAACGTTTATGGATATTAGGAAAGAAAAATTTGAAATTCACGGCAAAAAAGTTAATGTACAACCTGATATTATCGGTGACTTTAGAAACATGCCATTTGATGATAATACTTTTAATCTAGTAGTGTTTGACCCACCCCATCTTAAATGGGCAGGACAAAACTCAATCATGAAATCGCAGTATGGGCAACTTAACAAGAATACGTGGCCAGAAGATCTCAAAAAAGGTTTTGAAGAGTGTATGAGAGTTCTAAAAGTCGGAGGCACACTCGTATTTAAATGGTCTGATTGTCAAATAAATGTTAAGAAATTACTAGAAGTCATACCATACAGTCCATTGTTTGGTCAGCAAAGAGGCACGACACATTGGATGGCATTCATAAAATTAGGAGAGAATACATGAACAAAGTAAAAGTTGATTTGCAATGTCCGTTTTGTGGCTATTGTAAAGTCCTAAAAATACCAAGCCACCGAAAAGGCATCACATGCCCTAGTTGTCAACAATCAGTGTTTTTAAGTTGGTCAACTGGTGTAGAGGGCTATGTTGATGAGCATGGATTTTATTTCCACGCTTACGAGCCTTTCAATATCCATAAAATCAACCAGGAGTTTAAAGATGCTTTTGCCTCTAAATCTAAGGCACAAAAACCATCTTTCGCTATTAGACAAAAGCAAAAATAACATTACAGGAGAATTAAATGAATACAGAACTTACATACTTACTTGTCGCTGTACTATCGCTAGCCCTTTCTGCCTCATGGGTGGTTGGCGTTACATTTTATGCGCATCATATCATTAAAGACACAAAAAAAGAGCTTGAATATTATCAAAAGCCAGAAACGCAAGCAAAAATTGCGCAGCATGTAATTAAGAATCAATGGTATAAAAACGGCGGGGAGGTGTTTAAATGAAAGTTTTTGACGGAGCTAAAATGCGAGCTATCCGCAAAGAGGCGGGGTTGACCCAATATGACCTTGCCCCTATTGTGGGTATTACTCAAAACCGAGTGAGCGACATTGAAAGAAATGTTACTGACCCTACCACAATTGAAATTGATGCATTTGCAGAAGCGCTCAACAGCCCGATTTCAGCTTTTCTAAATGATGAAACAGAGATTGTGGTAGTCACAAACACTTTTACCAAAAAGAAAAAAGCGGATAATGCCTCTAATTCATCGGAAGAAATTCCATCAGAACAGTTAGAATTGTTGCCAGATAACGAAGAAATAACAGGTCATGATTTAGCCGGCTATATCTTAATCAAGCAAGAAGTCTATCTTGAGTTGCTCGATAGTAAAAATAAATTACAGCAATTACAAAGTCTTTTGAAATGAGGTGTTGAATGAAATACGAATTATTCAACGACCATTTTGAAAATGCCAAACGCTATAACATACCACGAGCGCAGCTAATTATCGCTGACATCCCTTACAATTTAGGAAACAACGCCTATGCATCTGATCCTAGATGGTATGAGAATGGAGATAACAAAAATGGCGAGAGTAAATTGGCAGGAAAATCTTTCTTTGACACAGACAATGATTTTAAAATCAATAATTTCTTTGATTTCTGTTCTCGTCTCTTGAAGAAAGAGCCTAAAGAAAAAGGTAAAGCTCCAGCAATGATCGTCTTTCACGCTTGGCAACAACGAGAAATGGTTATTGAGTGTGGCAAAAAGCATGGATTTAACAACGCTTATCCGCTGTATTTTACTAAAAAGAGCAGTCCACAAGTGCTAAAGGCAAATATGAAAATTGTGGGAGCGGTTGAAGAAGCAACGGTATTATATCGGGATAAGCTACCTAAATTCAATAATAACGGTACTATGATTTTGAATCATGCGCCTTGGGAAAAGGATAGCTCTTATCCTACCATCCATCCAACACAAAAACCTATCCCAGTTTTGAAAAGGTTGATAGAAATATTTACAGATGAGGGTGATGTGGTGATTGACCCAGTGGCAGGTAGCGGCTCGACATTAAGAGCGGCTATTGAGATGAATAGATCAGCTTATGGTTTTGAAATCAAGAAGAATTTTTACAAAGCAGCACAAGAGCAGATGCTCTCATCGTTTCAACTTAGCTTAGTTTAAAAAAGGAGAAAATATGGATAAAAAACTTATTGGACTTGATTTGTCCCATATCGCAGAGGGGGGCTTACAGGAAAAGCTAGACAATGAACTTGAAAAAGTCTTTGATAACATCTTAGACCTCAACACAGAGGCTAAGGCTAAACGTAAAATCACAATTGAGCTTATCATGTCATCAAATGAAGAGCGTACAGTAGTTGATACTACTATGACGGTTAAATCTAAACTAGCGCCTCAAAATGGAGTAGCTACAACAATCCTTGTTGGGCGTGACTTTGATACAGGTCAGGTACATGCCAACGAGCTAAAAAGTACCGTACCGGGTCAAATGTATTTTGACGAAAATGGAGAAATCCTTACAGACATTGGGCAACCAGTGACAGAAATTGAACAACAAGAAGCAACTAAAAAGACAGAAGTCATCGATTTCAACAAAAAGAAAGTAGGTAACTAATATGACAACAGAAAATCTTAAAGCAGCTTTGGAATACGCAGTAGAACTAAACGAGCATGGTTTGGAAATCCTAACAGCAGAAGATGGTACAGAATATTACGATGCTAACAAATTTAACCTAAAAGAGCTTGACCCTAAACGCTATCCAAAAACACTTGAATTATCAACCTTGACAAGTCTTGTTGACTATCTCAAAACAGACCTCAACAATTTGAAAAACCAACGCTTGATTGTAGCAGTTGAGAAAAATGATGAGGTGTGCGTGTGGTCTGAAAATGATGAGCTCGAACATCGCACATTGCTTGTTGATGTTAAAGCACGTATCCCAGAATTAACATTTGGACGTTTCTTATCATCAGAGCAATTCAATATTATGTTGCAATCAAACTTTATTGATGATAATGACCGTGGTACATTGATTGAATTTGCTAGCGCATTAAAAATTGAAAATGGATCAGAAATTGAGGACAATGGTGTGTCTCAAGTTGCAACTGTTAAAACAGGGGTAGCAAGTCTTGCTAAAGGCAAAGCGCCAAATCCAGTTACTTTGCGCCCATACCGCACGTTTAGTGAGGTTGAACAGCCAGCAAGCCTATTTGTCTTTAGAATTGACAAACAAGCAAATATGGCTTTATTTGAAGCAGATGGGAAGCGTTGGGTAGCTGATGCGGTAGGAAACATTGCAGACTATCTAAAAGAGCAACTAGTAGAACAAAAACACATTACAGTATTAGCTTAATTGGAGGAAGTTCTGATGAATAGAAACTTTGTAAGTTTATTCCTACCAATACTAGCATTATCACTCTCAACATTTAGTCTTGGAATGTCTATTGCCACTCATCATTACAAGCCTAAAATTGTAACATTACAAACAAAGGTAAAAGAACTAGAAGCAAGAAAACCAATTATTATTCATCAAGTGGATAACGTGGGCGGTCAGCTTATAGGTACAGTTACAGCTAAAGAGCGTATCAATGGTCATTATACAGTGACCATTGGCGCTTATGGTAAATTCCTTGTGACGAAGGAACAGTATGAGGCTTTGGCTGTAGGGGACGAAACCCCTGATTATTTGAGAGGAGTTGGAAAATGAAAAAATTAGGAATTATTTTAGGAACGGTATTTGTAATCGTTGTATCGCCATTTGTGGTTCAGTATGGTTGGAATGAAATTATCACAACAATTGTTCCAGTTGGCAAAATTACAGTATGGCAAGCATTAGGAATGGATGCGCTACTATCTTTTATTTTCCCTGTATTATCCAGCAAAAAAGAATCTTATGAAGATTATTCATACGCTGTAAAAAGTAGTATTTCAAAAATCATTACATGTGCATTTTTGATATGGTTAGCTAGTTTGTTTATTTAAGGAGCATTTGTGGACTGAAATTGAAGGTATTGAGTTTTAGGAGGTGATTAAATGACCATGTTAAACAATATAGAGCTTTCTCAAGGAGTTGGATTTTTCAAATACAATGGTAAAGTTGTAATTTTTCGTGCTTATTCTGTTACACATGAGCGCAGACAAAATAAAGCAGATAGGATGAAACTAGATGTAGAAGTGTTATCTACGGAGGCAAACAATGAATAAACGACAAAATAAAAAACGCCTAGAAAAGAAATACGATGATATTGAACAGGCAGACTTATCAGAGGTGCAATGGGTTATTGATAATAAATTGAATAGTTCAAAAGGTGATGTAAGCGATGGCTCACATACATTCAATGAGCTTTATTATCATAGGTTGGTGCTTTTCTTAGCTATCTTAAAAATTTATAAGAATTTAGCTTGGAAATCTAAAAAGCATTATGACGGAACAATGTATGATGATTATTTTATTGTTGGCATTAACACTCCTAAAGGACAATTCACTTATCATTATCACATTGACTATTGGAATATGTTTGATGACATCCAAGAAATTCCGAACGCTCCAAAATGGGATGGTCACAGTTCAGATGATGTTACAAGGCTACTTTCTTTGACAGATACAAGTACACTCATTAAGGATTATATCTTATGAAATTTGAGTTTTCTTTGCCACGAAACACAAAGCTAAAATCTCTAAACATGGTTATCAACTCTAACGATAGATTACATCCACAAGTCAAAGCGAAGATGACAAGACATATTAGAAATTTAGCTTTATATCAAGTAACAAGTGAGATGCCAAAAAAACATATTCCATTTTCGCATAAAAGACCATGTGAAGTAACTGTCACAGTGTTTAGCCCTACAAAATCAAAACTTGACCCACCTAACCTTTACCCAACTGTCAAAGCAATTATTGACGGTATGACAGATGCGGGAATTTGGGTAGATGATAATTACAAAGTTATTAAGTCAATGACTTTTAGATATGGGGGCTTGAGTGAGGAGAAAGGGCATTATAGATTAGTGTTTGATATAGAGGAGGATTTAGGATGATACCAAAATTTAGAGCGTGGGATAAAGAGTTTAAAGAAATGGTCGATATAGATGAAATTCATTGGTTTGAGGACGAATTTGATTTTATCGGAGATGGTATTACATTTTGTCGTAGAGCTGATGAAATAGAACTCATGCAATGGACAGGCCTTTTTGATGAAAACGGCAAAGAGATTTTTGAAGGGGATGTAGTTAGACAAGTACGAACCCAGCCCACAACAGAAAATGAAATAATTACAGGCGTTGTAACCATGCTTGAGGGCGCTTGGTTGCTTATAAATGATAGGGAACAATTAGCTAGCTATTTATGGTCAGAAACTGACACGAACAAAGTTGTGGGGAACATCTATGAAAATCCAGAGCTTTTGGAGAATATGGAGCGTGACTGATGACGAAGAAAAAAATAGAACGCTTATCAGTTATACACCGCAGAGAGATAACATGGCTCAAATGGTATTTTTTGAGAGATAAGAAAAATCCTAAAAAAACGATACTGGAGCAAAAGATACATGAGAGTTTTTTACAAAACAATACCGAAGAAGCAATATTTTTTGTCAATCTCAACACGGTTACAGCTGAAATTGTCCAAAAATCGGACAAGAAATTACTGAAAACCATTAAAGAGGTATATGTGTATGAAAACATCAATGTAATTGGCGCGTGTCAAAAAATACTCTATCTAAGCCCCAGCCCAGCCTATACACACCTCAATAAATGGTTTGATACATATTTTTATGCAACTTATAAATACTTGCCTTTGAAAAAATAACCGTAAAAATCCCCTAGCCTGTGTATCTATAATCAAGATATATGGGCTTTTTATTAGGGGGATAATATGGATAATCAAAAACCGTATCATAGACAAAACACTATTAACCAATATAATTTGTTAGATTATGATGCCACGCGCACAGAGGGAAAGTATAACATTCCAAGACTTGAGCCAGTTGATCATGTCCCTAAAAAACTACAGGGGTTTAACTATGTTTTGAATAAACCCGACTATTCAGCAGGAGTGCATTTTTTCCTAGATGATTATCAGTTTGAAAGAATGTGGAAACGCCCGGATTTTTATATAGAGAAGTTAGCTGACTTTGATTGCGTACTAACACCAGATTTCAGCTTGTACACAGATATGCCCGTGGCAATGCAAGTATGGAATGTTTACAGGTCAAGATTGTTAGGTCAGATGATGCAGAATTTGGGGTACACAGTCATTCCAACAGTGTCTTGGGCGCATGCTGATAGCTATGATTTTTGTTTTGATGGGATACCTACAAAAAGCACTGTTGCAATTAGTACGATAGGAGTTAAGAAAAGTCAGCAGCGCATTAAGATATGGCAGAATGGCATGGATGCCATGATTGATAGATTACAACCAAGCCGAATTTTGGTATATGGTGGTGCAATCGAATACGATTATAAAGGTATCGAAGTTGTTTATTTTGGTAATGACACGATTGAAAGGATGGACAAATGGGCGGTAGAGGAGCAAGCTCTGGAATGAGCAATGAAGGCAAAAAATATGGTACAGAATACAAGACTGTCCATCAAGCAGGAAATATAAAGTTTGTTACTCAAAACGTGAAAGGATCACAAAAGACTCCAATGGAAACAATGACAAAAGGTAGGGTTTACGCACTTATTGACAAAAACAAAAACGTACCTAAGAGTGTTGTTTACTTTGATACAAAAAACAAGCGTAACAAACAAATTGATTTGGATCATGTACATAAAGGGATGAAACCACATGCTCATCATGGTTATAATCATGCAGAATATGAGAAGAGTAAAAAAGGGGCAAGCAATTTGACAACAAAAGAGCATAAGCTTGTTGAAAAAGTCATAAAAGAGTGGTATAATCACACTAAGAAACGTAGGGAGTAGTATATAGGGATTACGCCTTGATGGAGGAGATTCCGGTTCGAATCCGGGCTACTACGTTACATCTTAGCCCCTTAATTGGGGCTTTTTTGTGCTCTAAATCAAAAACAACAGTAAAACACCCCCTTTCTACACATATAAAATGGAATCACGAGTAATATACTTGTGATTTTTTTGTTGGAAAGGAGGTAGCGAATGAATGAAAGACAGAGGCGCTTTGCAGATGAGTACATAAAGACAGGAAACGGCTATCAATCAGCAATTAAAGCTGGTTATAGTGAGAGTTATGCCAATAATCGTATTACTGAACTGTTGGGAAATGTTGGGATAAAAGAGTACATAAACAAGCAGATGCAAGAGCTGCATAAGTCAAACATCATGGATGCGACAGAGGCGCTCTATATCCTTTCTGAAATCGCTAGAGGTAAACGAGATGAGGAAGTTTTGATACTTAATCCAACAACAGGAAAAGTAGAGAGACATATCAAAAAAGCAGATAATGCAACAGTTATTAAAGCTATTACTGAAATCTTGAAACGATATCCAACAGCTAAACAATCTGAAAAACTAGAGCTTGAGATTGAGAAATTAAAATCACAGTTGACAGATACACAGATGGAAGATGACACCATCACAATTATTGATAGTTGGGAGGGTGACGATGAAGATAATTGATATCCAAAAAAATGTCAATCCTCATTTTAAGCCTGTGTGGGTATCAAGATTGCCATACAATGTATTAAAGGGCGGTCGTAACTCTTTTAAATCGTCTGTAATCGCCCTAAAGCTGGTCTATATGATGCTTAGGTATATCAAGGCGAAAGAGACTGCAAATGTCGTGGTTATTCGTAAGGTTGCCAATACTATTAGAGATAGCGTGTTTAATAAAATCTGGTGGGCTTTAAATCTATTTGGAGCTGGTGATAAGTTTAAAAAGACAGTCAGCCCGTTTCAAATCATCCACAAAAAAACAGGTTCAACATTTTACTTTTACGGTCAAGATGACTTTCAGAAGTTAAAGTCTAATGATATTGGTAATCTTATTGCTGTCTGGTACGAAGAAGCGGCAGAATTTGCCAGTCAAGAAGATTTTGACCAATCTAACGTAACGTTTATGCGGCAGAAACATCCACGCGCTAAGTTTGTGCAATTTTTCTGGTCTTACAACCCGCCCAGAAATCCCTATAGCTGGATCAATGAGTGGTTCGAGAGTATCAAGACTAATGAAAACTATCTAGCACACTCAAGTACTTATCTTGATGATGAGCTGGGCTTCGTTACAGATCAGATGCTGGAGGATATAGAACGTATCAAAGAGAATGATTACGACTATTACAGATACTTGTATTTAGGCGAGGCTGTCGGGCTTGGTAATAACGTGTATAATATGAGTACGTTTCATGCTATCGGGACTTTGCCAAGTGATGATAGGCTGATAGGTATCTCTTTTGCTCTTGACGGAGGACATCAACAGTCAGCAACTGCTGTATGCGCTTTTGGCATCACAGCAAAAAGAAAGGTTATACTGCTTGATACCTGGTATTATTCACCTGCTGGCCAAGCAATCAAAAAAGCACCTAGCCAGTTATCTCAAGAAATCTATGAGTTTATACAGGCTGTTATCTCGCAATATAGAGTGCCAGCGTTGCAGTACACCATAGATAGTGCCGAGGGGGCACTCAGGAACCAGATGTATCTTGATTTCGGCCTAAGATGGCATCCAGTAGCTAAACTAAAGAAAGTGACGATGATTGACAGCTTTCAGTCTTTGCTTGCACAAGGTCGCTTTTACTATCTCAATACTGAAAATAACAAGATATTTATTGAAGAGCACAAAATGTATCGCTGGGATGAAAAGACAATCAAATCTGACAATCCAAGCGTTATCAAAGAAGATGACCACACATGCGACACATCACAGTATTTTGTATTAGACAACGCTAAAATACTCGGTTTGCGCGTGGGGAATACATAAGGAGGGCAATTATGAGCCTATTTCAGAAGATAAAAGACTTTTTCAACCGTGGGAGGTATAACATGGAAACATCAAATCTAAGCAGCATTCTCGATCATCCAAAAATTGCTGTAACACAAGAGGAATTTAAACGCATTCAGCATAATTTAACTTATTATCAATCAAAATGGGCTGACATTGAGTACATCAATACAGATGGCGATAGAAAGCACCGCCCAATGAACCACTTACCAATCGCTCGTACAGCAGCGAAGAAGATTGCTAGCTTGGTTTACAACGAACAAGCGGAAATTTCAGCGGATGATGAAACACTAAACAAGTTTTTGAATGACATGTTGGCTAATGACCGCTTTAACAAAAATTTTGAGCGGTATTTAGAAAGCTGTCTTGCTTTAGGCGGACTTGCTATGCGTCCATACGTTGATGGTGATAAAATCCGTGTGGCATTTATTCAAGCGCCCGTATTTTTGCCATTACAAAGCAATACGCAAGATGTTTCTAGCGCTGCTATTTTAACTAAAACCATCAAGTCAGAGGGCAAAACAAACGTATATTACACGCTCGTTGAATTTCACGAGTGGGTAACGGCTGATGGTTCTGAAATTGGTAGCACCAAAGATAAGAGTTTGTACCGTATCACTAATGAGCTGTACAAATCAAATACAGATGGTTCATTAGGTCAGCGCGTGAACTTGTCTGAATTGTATCCAAACTTAGAGCCTGTAACGGTGCTTAAAGACTTATCGCGCCCACTATTTACCTATCTGAAAACGCCCGGCATGAATAACAAAGACATCAACAGCCCTTTAGGTTTATCTATCTTTGATAACGCTAAAACGACTATTGACTTTATCAATCGAACTTATGACGAGTTTATGTGGGAGATTAAGATGGGGCAAAGGCGCGTGATTGTGCCAGAACAACTGACACAGCTAAAGGTACAAGACACCCAAGGCAATATCACCTTTAAACGCCGCTTTGATGTTGAACAAAATGTGTATATGCAAGTAGGGGCTGGCAATATGGATAGTGGGGGTATTATTGACCTCACCACGCCTATTAGGTCATCTGATTACATTTCAGCTATTTCAGAGGGTCTAAAACTCTTTGAGATGCAAATTGGGGTGTCTAGTGGTATGTTTACGTTTGACGGTCAAGGGGTTAAGACAGCAACCGAGATTGTCAGCGAAAACTCTGATACTTATCAAATGAGAAATAGTATTGTAGCGTTGGTAGAACAGTCTATCAAAGAGCTTTGTATCTCTATGTGTGAGTTGGGTAAAGCTGTTGGCATTTACACAGGAAACATTCCGGAACTGGATGATATTTCGGTTAATCTTGATGATGGGGTCTTTACTGATAGACATGCAGAACTTGATTATTGGATGAAAATGGTATCTGCTGGCTTTGCCACTCAAAAACGAGGGATTGCAAAGACGCTCAATATTACAGAGGATGAAGCGGCTCAGGAACTTGCTGAAATCAACGGAGAATTACCACTAGAGAATGATGCAGAACTAGCGCTATACCATAAACGAGGAGTAGCAGGAAATGAAGAAGCCAACGCTTAATGATCAGCAATTTTCTTTGCAGATGCAAGGCGTATCTGATATTTACGCTAAGATGCAGATAGAGCTATTTGATAGTATGATTAAACGATTGAAAGAGCGCGGGACTGCTGACTTGCAAGAGAATCCGTATATCTGGCAACTAGAAAAGCTAAACGACATGCACATGCTCAATGAGAGCAATCTCAAAATCATTGCTGAACGTACAGGGATTGCAGAGAGCTTACTGCGAGATGTGATTGCTAACGAGGGCTTAAAGGTCTATAAGGACACTAAACAGCAGCTTGAAGAAGATTTAGGGCGCTCGCATAGCGGCATTGTTAGAAATGGCGTTACAGATGCTTTAGAAGCCTATACATCACAAGCTATTGAAGACCTCAATCTTATCAATACAACCTTACCTAAAAGCATTCAGAGCGTCTTTAAATCAATAGTAGAGCAGACAGTGGCTGATGTGGTAGCTGGCACTAAAACAAGTGATAGAGCTTTGCATGAGACTATTATGAGTTGGCAGAAAAAAGGCTTTACCGGTTTTACGGATGCAGCAGGTAGGGAGTGGAGATCTGATAGTTATGCACGCGCTATTATTAAAACAACGACTTACAGAGTATATAATGAAATGCGCACTAGACCAGCGGAGGAATTAGGAGTTGATACATTTTACTACTCTATCAAACGTACAGCGCGCCCAGCATGCAGCCCAATTCAAGGCAAAATAGTGACAAAGGGTGAAAGTCGTACAGAAAATG
>ERZ772948.15-NODE-15-length-100083-cov-6.100892_pt1 | contig 100083 bp, 102 predicted proteins | sample MGYA00511945_ERZ772948 | MGnify/ENA primary metagenome ERZ772948 (study PRJEB29015, sample SAMEA2737927) | human oral metagenome | biome: human oral; feature: human-associated habitat; material: dental | place: China | collected 2141 ... | reverse complement strand
TTTTAGTAAAAAGTTATAAAAAATAAAAAAAAGATTTCATAAAATGAAATCTTTTTCATATTTCATATATTTATTTTATTTCTATAATATTTCCTTTAGAGCTACTATGTAATAATGTTATAAATAATAAACTTGCTGTCACTATTAAAATATATATAGCTACATCCCAATTTAAAATATCTCTTACATATCCTAATAATGGAGGAAATATAGCAGCTAACCAATACCCTCCTGCTTGAGCTAAACCAGATATATCTGCTGCTTCTTCTTCATTTTTAGATTTCGCTGAAAATAGGTACATTACATAAGAGAATGAACCTCCTCCGGCTAACGCAAATAATACAATATAAACTATCATCAATGCAAAATTTCCTTGAATATAAACCATTCCTATTAAAGAAGTAACATAACCTAATGTTATAAAAATAGGTATTATAAGTTTGTTTTTTATTTTTTCTGCTAAAACAGGTACTAAAAATGTTGAAGGAAATTGGGCAAATTGACTAATAGATAATAATAATCCTGCTTCACTTGGTGTAAATCCTTTACTTATCATTATCTCTGCAAACCATGAAACACTACAGTAAAATAATGCTGATTGTAGTCCCATACTCAACATTACCGACCACATTTTTAAGCTTCTTAAATATCCTTTTCTTCCAGTTTTTTTATCTTCTATACGTTCACTTTTACTATTTTTTGTTATAACCGCATAGATAACTATATTTAATACAGAAACTATTAACCAAATATTAACAGCTAACCCTGTTGAGAATTTTTCCCCGCCAACATTAGAACTTAATATTGGATAACTTATCCCTGCTGCTACAGATGCACTTATATTCATAACTACCGCATAAAAACCTGTCATAACTCCTAAATTTTCTGGGAAATACTTTTTAGCTAAACTCGGTAATAAAACATTTCCTACAGCTAAACCTACACCTATTATAAATGTTGTTACAAAAAATACAGAAGTATTTATATAAAATCGCAGTAATAATCCTATACTTGTTAATATTGCAGCCAAACATAAAGTTTTTTCCAGACCAATCTTATTTGAGATTTTAGCTACAAAAGGACTAAAAATAGCGAATGCTATAAGAGGTATAGTAGTTATTAATCCTGCTATAGTATTATTTATTTCTAATAAATTTTTAAGTGGACCTATTATCGCTCCAACTGAAGTAATTGGTGTTCTTAGTATCATTCCTAATAAAATAATGCCTAATAAAATAATTACTTTATTTGTTTGTTTTGTCATTATTATTCCTTTCTTTTAATGTTTTTTACAACAAAAAGAAATGTAGTCTGATAAAAATATTTTTCAGTCTACATATCCTTTTTGTTAAAATTAATAAGTTCTTACAGGTAAAATTAATTCTATAATATCACGGTGATAATCTGCAGGTTGAACTATAAATGCAGTAAGTTCTCCAGAGAATTTCACGATAATTTCTTCAGAAGCTATAGCATATATAGCTTCTTTTAAATATCTACCAGATACAGAAATTTCAAACACATCATCTTCTAAAGTAGACTCTACTTTTATTTCTTCTACAGCACTTCCTAAATCTTTAGATTGAGATGAAATTTCTAACACATTATCTTTTACTATTAATTTAATAATATCATCTTTATCCTCACGACTCATTAAAGAAACCCTATCTACTGCATCGAATAACTCTCTTCCGTTAGAAACAAATGTACATTCAAAAATAGTAGGTATAAGCTTGTTAGTATTTGGATAATTTCCACTTATTAATAAAACAGTATATACTACATTTTGATAGTAAAGAACTATTCTATTGTTTTCATAAAAAATTTCTACTTGATCTTTACCTTCCTCTATCATACGTTGGAAGTATGTCAGAGCTTTTCTTGGTATAATCAAATTAAATTCTTTATCATCAGCTACTTCTTCAAGAGTTATTTGTCTTCTACTTAAACGATAAGAGTCAGTAGCCGTAGCTGTTAAAACTTTATTATTTAAAGTGAAATTAACCCCTTCTAATATAGGTCTTTGGTCATTTGGAGCTGTACAAAATACAGTTTCTTTTATAATATCGTTAAATACTTTTCCATCTAAAGTTAAACTATGTTCTTTAGATATAACTGGAAATTCAGGATATTCATTAGCATCATATCCTTTTACATTAAATTCACTTTTTCCAGATTTAACTAAAATATTGTTATCTATAGTTTCTATTTCAATAAGGTTAGTAGGAGCTTTTCTTATAATTTCTATAAAATTACGAGATGGTAAAACTACTTGACCTTCTTCTTCTATAGTTATAATTTCTTTATCGTCATCATAAGCATCTATACTAAATTCGACAGAAACTAAAGAATCACTTGCTTTTAAGACAAGTACATTTTCATTTAATTCTAATTTTATCCCTTTTAATATTTCAAAAAGAGAATTAGGAGCTATAACTCTAGCTACATGATTTAATCCTGCTAAAAAATTAGATTTTTCTATTATAAATTTCATTTTGTCTCCTTATATAATATATATATTTAAAATAATAGTAATAATAAGTCTTGTTAAAACTGTTGATAACTTATAAAAATAAAATAATTTTATAATTTTTCTTGTTAATAACTTGTTAATAACTAGAATAAAAACTTTTTATTTTATTAACATACTACTAAATCTTTCCGATACGCTCTTTTATTACCTCTATATCTTCAAAAAGTTCTGGTTCTTCATCTTTACTTAATTTCGCTATTTTGTTTACTGAGTAAATAATAGAAGTATGATCTTTATTAAAATAATCTCCTATAGCAGGAAAAGATAAAGTAGTTAACTCTCTGCATAAATAGATAGCTATATTTCTAACTTTAACAACTTCTTTTTTACGAGAAGAAGAAAGTAAATCATCAAGTTTTATACGATAAAAATCCGCACAAACGTTAAGGATATTTTCAGGTAAAATGTTTTTACGAGGAGAAATACGAGTATCCTTTAAGATTTCTTCAGCAATAGCTAAAGAAGGTTGTTGATTTTTTGAAGTAGCTGTAAATTTAATACGTTTTAAAACACCTTCTAATTCTCGAATGTTAGAAGAAATATTATTAGAAATATAGGTAAGTGTCTCTTCACTTAATTGAATATCAAATTGTTCACATTTATATTTCAAAATAGCCATACGAGTTTCAAAGTCAGGTGGAGTAATATCCGCCGTTATACCTTGACTAAAACGTGTAACAAGACGGTCCTCTAATTCATTAAGTTGAGAAGGAGAACGATCACTAATAAGAACTATTTGCTTTTGATTCATTTGAAGTTCGTTAAATGTATGGAAAAAAGCATTTTGCGTTTCTGTTTTTCCAGATAAAAATTGAATATCATCGATAAGAAGAGCATCAACATCGCGATACTTACGTCTGAAATCTTCATCAGCGCCTACGTTTTTATTCTTCATAGGTTTAATAGAAGCTAAAAATTCATTTAAAAACTTCTCTGAAGAAATACATTCAATTTTGAAATCAGGAAAATTATTTTCCATTTCATTACCGATAGCGTGAAGAAGATGTGTTTTTCCTAATCCAACACCACCATAGATAAACAATGGATTATAAATTCCACCAGGCTCTACAGCAACATTCCACGCTATATTATGAGTAAAAGCATTACCTTCACCTACAACAAAATTTTCAAATGTATAATTTTTATTCAATGTAGGGTTCTTTTTACTGTTCGTTATATTTTTATTAGGAATAGGCTGTTTATAATCATCAAAAGTAAAAGTTTGTTTTTGATAAAAGTGTTGAGCCCCAGAAGGTTTATCTCCTTGTAGAAAATTTTGTTTAATAATATTTTCTGCAGGAATTTTATTGTCGAAAGAACTTGTAGAATCTTGAATAGGAACATGATTATCTAAAGAATCATAGTCTATATGTAAATCAAGACCAGTATTTATTTTTAAGATTTCTTTTAATTTAGCATCATAAGTACCTTGAATGTACTGAGAAACCAAAAGTTCTTTACTAGTGATAACAACGCGCTTTTTAACAAAATCTACATTATCAATAGATGCACGAGAAAACCAAGTTTCAAAAACCTGAGGAGTTACTTCATTTTTAATTTCACGAAGAATAATCTCCCATAAAAAATTGGAATTACTCAAAATAATCCCTCCTTAATAAAATGTCTAATAAATTATATCATAAAAAGAAGATAAAAAAAAGAAAAAAATAAAGTTATTCACAGATTGTGAATAAACTATTAATAACTATGAAAAACTACTAACTTATATCTGTGGAAAAAGATAAAAAATAAAGAAAATAAAAATAAACTGGTAATAATTAACAAAGTTATTAACAAAAATAAAAACAGTAATAAAAAGGATTAGAAAGTTTTTCACACATAATTAACAATTGTTAATAACTTTTCTTTGTTAATTTGTTAAAAACGTTATAAATTTGTTAAAAACTATATAAAAAGTAAAATATTTTTAGAAGTATTCACCAGTTTTTCACAACAAAAAGAAGATAAGATGTTAAAAAATATTAATGCTTTTTTTATAAAAAAAGCATGTGATTTAAAAATCTTTTAAAATTTTTTTCTCAAATAAATAAGGTTTTTTCTTGATTAAAAGAAAAAGTTGTGATAAAATATACCAGTTATTACATCTATCTAAGAAGAAAACTCGAGGAGGACAAAATGAAACGTACGTATCAACCAAACAAAAGAAAACATTCAAAAGTACACGGTTTTAGAGCTAGAATGAGCACTAAAAACGGAAGAAACGTATTAGCAAGACGTAGAGCAAAAGGAAGAAAAGTTCTTTCTGCTTAATAATTGCAACAAGGCATCACTTAGGTGGTGCTTTTTTATTTTGTAGTTAATGTTATAATAATTGTTAAAGATAACTAAAGTTATTAACAATGGAGATGGAAAATATGGATATACTTACAATATTAGCGGGAGTTATAATAGGTTTTATCGTTGTAAAAAATGTTATTTTTCATAAAAACAATAGTAGAAAAAGAAATAGACAAATAACAGCAGTATCAGCAGTTTTAACGATTGTTTTTAACATAGTTTCATATTTTATTTATAAAAAAATAGATATAGTTACAATACTACTCCCACTGATAATAATAGGTTTTATATTACAATTAAAAGATTATAAAAAAATAAATAATAAAAATGATACGGAAGATATATAAAAATAAGGAAAGTTTTATAGAACACACTGATAGCTGTAAAAGAAAAAAAACTCTTAAACCTTAACAATAAAGATAGTTGTAAAAAATCAAAGAAACTGTTAAAATATTAGTGTTAAGAAAGGTTTTGAAATGAAAAAAGAATATAGAGTAAAAAGAAGTCAAGATTTTGATAATATTATTAGAAAAAAGCAAAGTTTTGCCAATAGGCAGTTTGTAATTTATTATCAAAAAAATAAATTAGAACACATGCGTTTGGGGATTTCTGTTAGTAAAAAATTAGGAAAAGCCCATGAACGTAATAAAATCAAAAGATATATAAGAGAAACATTTAAAACAAGAAAAAATCATATAAAAAATTATGATATAATAATTATAGCGCGTGCTGGAGTAAAAGAACTATCCTTTTTAGAAGTTGGTAGTAGCATAGATCACGTATTAAAAAAATCAAAATTAATAGAAAAAGAGAAGAGGGTTAAATAATGGAAAAAGAATATATTTACGAAGCAAGTAGTGTAGAAGAGGCTTTACAAAAAGGATTAAAAGACTTAGCATTATCAGAAGATAAAGTAAAAATAGATGTTATTGAGGGAGGAAGTGCTGGTATTTTTGGTCTATTCAAAAAAGAAGCAAAAGTAAAATTAACACCACTTGATAGTGAATTTATAAAAGAAGAAAAACAAGAAGAAGTTAAAGTAGAAGAAATTGTTGAAGAAAAACAAGAAGAAAAAGTAGTAGAAATTGAAACTGTTAAAGAAGAAGTAGTTGTAGAAAACGAAGAAGCAGTAGAAGAAAAAATACAAGAAGTAATTGAGAAAAAAGAAAAAAGAGAAGATTACATAGTAAAAAATAAAGATAGTATAGTAAGTTACTTACAAAATATCGTTATCGCTATGGGATATGCTGATGCTACTGTAGACTTTACAGAAAATGGAAACAGACACTTTACTTTAAATATAAAAACAGAAGAGAATACTAGTTTAATAATTGGAAAACGTGGAGTAACTCTTAATAGTTTACAATTTTTAGTAAATAATTATGCTAAAAAATTCAGTTCTCATTTCTTCAGAATAGAAGTAGATTGTGATGATTATAGAGAAAGTCGTAAAAAAACTTTAGAAGAATTAGCATTAAACTTAGCTAAAAAATCTAAAAAAATAGGAAAACCAGTAGAATTAGAGCCTATGACAAGTGTTGAACGTAAAATTATTCACAACGCTTTAACAGGTATTCAAAATGTGGAAACAGAATCTCGTGGTGAAGAACCATATAGATATTTAGTTATTACAGCAAAATAGGAGAAAAGATGAAAAAATCTATACTTATTGTGGATGATAGTTCTTATTATAGAAGTCGCGGGGCAGAAATAGTAGAACGAGCAGGATATAATTATTATTTTGCAGAAGATGGAAAAAAAGCCCTTCAAATGTATAGTAAAATAAGACCAGACTATGTAACAATGGATATTTGTATGCCTATTATGGATGGCTTAGAGGCTACAAAAGCTATTTGTACAAAATTTCCAAAGGCTAAGATATTAATTTGCAGCAGTGTAGGTGATGTTCCGGTCTATCGTCGACAAGCTTTTGCTAATGGTGCTTGTGGAATACTTCCAAAAAGTTATGATTTAGATGACTTAGAGCAAGCAATAGAAGAAGCAGATATGATAAAATAAAAAAAAGTATCGAGAGTAAATTCTTTCGATACTTTTTATGTTTCAATAAAGGAGAAAGGCTCATCCGAAGATGAGCCGTATATAAAAAAATATATTAATAAGTGTTGTTATATTTATAATTATATAGTAATAACTTAAGATAAAGTTAAAGCTGTAATTAAAGTTAAGTTAAAATTATAAATAAAAAAAACAAAGTAAAAAAATACTTATAAAAAGGAGAAAAGCTTGCAAAGTAGCAAGCTTGAATCATGAAAAAAATATTATTAACTGTTTATAAGTATATATTACCTACTTTATATGAAGTTAAAGAATTAGTTAAAATTTAGTTAAATCGTCAAGAAAAACAAATTATATAACTTTTTAACTTTTGGTACTTTAAAGTTAATTTGAACTTAATAGTTAAACATATACTTTTCTCAAGAAAAATATAGAAAAGTAGTGTATAATAAAAAAGATATAGAATTTATAAAGAAAACATAGAAAAAGTAAAAAAAATATAGAAAAAAGGAGAAAAATCATGAGTGAAACAATTTGTGCCATATCGACAGCTCTTGGGGAGGGTGCGATTGGGATTGTAAGGCTTAGTGGAGATGAAGCATTTAGTATTGCTGATAAAATAGTTCGCTTACCAAAAGGAAGAACAGTAGAAAGTTTACCAACGCATACGATAAATTATGCAAATATAATAGATCCAAAAACAGAAGAAAAAATAGAAGAAATTATGCTTGTGAAAATGGTTGGGCCACGAACATATACAACAGAAGATGTTGTTGAAATAAATTGTCACGGTGGAATTATAACTATTCAAAAAGTACTAGCTCTTTGTTTAGAATATGGTGCTCGTATGGCAGAACCAGGAGAATTTACAAAAAGAGCATTCTTAAACGGACGTATAGATTTAACACAAGCAGAGGCTGTTATAGACTTTATCAAGAGTAAAACAGATGAAGCGAGTCAAATTGCTAATAATCAAATGCAAGGGCGTTTATCAACACTTATAAAACGCCTTAGAGCAGAAATTTTAGACATACTGGCAGTTGTAGAGGTAAATATCGATTACCCTGAGTATGATGATTTAGAGATAGAAACAACAAAGACTATTTTAGAAAAATCAACAAGTATAAAAAATAGTTTAGAAGCTTTATTAGAAACATCAAAACAAGGAAAAATAATAAAAGAAGGAATAAACACAGCTATTATCGGTCGTCCTAACGTAGGGAAAAGTTCTTTATTAAACAACTTACTTCAAGAAAATAAAGCTATAGTAACAGATATAGCAGGTACAACGCGTGATGTTTTAGAAGAACATGTAAATATAAAGGGTGTACCGATAAAACTAATAGATACTGCGGGTATTCGTGAAACAGAAGATGTAGTTGAAAAAATAGGTGTAGAAAGAAGTAAAGAAGCGTTAGAAAAAGCAGATTTAGTCTTATTCTTATTAAATAGTAGCGAAGAACTTACAGATGATGATAGAGAATTATTAAAATTAACAGAAGGGAAAACAACTATCATTATCCTAAATAAACTTGATTTAGAAACAAAAATAGATATAGAAGAAATAGAAAAATTAACATACAACCACCCTATTATAAAAACTTCAATGACGACGTATAAAGGAATAGATGAATTAGAAAAAAATATTAGAGATCTATTTTTCAAAGGAGCAGCTCGTCCAAAAGATGCAACATATTTATCAAATACACGTCAAATAAATCTAATTCAGCAAGCGTTAGTTAGTCTTAATGAAGCTATAAAAGCAGCAGAAATGGGACTTGAGGTAGATATGGTCTTAATAGATTATACAAGTGCATTTAACCTATTAGGAGAAGTTATCGGAGAAAACTCTGGTGATGAATTAATCAACGAATTATTCAGTAGATTCTGTTTAGGAAAATAAAATGTTTCGCGTGAAACAAAAATTATTTCACAAAGAAAAAGGAGTATAAAGATGAAATGTATTAGTTTTAATGTAAATGGTTTGAGAGCCATCGTGAACAAAAATTTTGAAGAAGATTTTAAAAAACTAGACGCTGACTTCTTTTGTTTGCAAGAAACAAAAATGCAAGAAGGTCAACTAGATTTGCGGTTTGATGGATATTATAGTTACTTTAATTATGCAGAGCGCAAGGGATATTCAGGAACGGCGATATATACAAAACACAAACCTTTAAATGTAAATTACGGTATGGGGATAGATGAGCATGATACAGAAGGTCGCGTAATAACATTAGAGTACGATAAATTCTTCTTTATTACAGTCTACACACCGAACTCAGGAAGTGAATTAAAAAGATTAGATTATCGTATGACGTGGGAAGAAGATTTTAAAAACTATTTACTAGAATTAAACAAAACAAAAGGTGTTGTTGTTTGTGGAGATTTAAACGTAGCACACACAGAAATAGATTTAAAAAACCCAAAATCAAATACGAAAAATGCTGGATTCACACCAGAAGAACGAGAAAAATTCACAAAACTACTTGACGCAGGTTTTATCGATACATTCAGATATTTCAATCCAGAATTAACAGGTGCATATTCTTGGTGGAGTTATCGTTTCAACGCTCGTAAAAACAACACAGGATGGAGAATAGACTACTTTTTAATAAGTTGTGATTTAGAAAAATATCTAGTGAGTGCAAAAATTCATAACGACATACTAGGAAGTGATCACTGTCCAGTAGAGGTTGTTTTAAATAGAGATTTATTATAAAATAAAAAAACTAGGGAGAATAATTTATTATTCTCCCCTTCTCTATTATTAATTAAAAAAAGTATTTAAGCAGAAGGATAAGTTATGTTAAGAAAAGCAAAAAGTACAGAATTAGATGAGATAATGCTAATTATAGAAGATGGTCGTGAATTCCTACGACAACAAGGAATAAATCAATGGCAGCATGGATCTCCGAGCAAAGAAACGATAGAACAAGATATAAAAAATCAAACATCCTACGTTTATGAAATAGATAGAAATATAGTAGCGACAGCTATGCTAACTAATTACGATAGAGATTATGAGAACTACCCCACTCTATGGTCTAAATGTGATAACTACTTGGTAATTCATCGTATAGCGACGATAAAAAACAAACGTAATCAAGGAGTTGGTCGACAATTTTTGTCAGCTATAGTGGAGTTTGCTAAAAAAGAAAATATAGATTACATAAGAATAGACACGCATAAAGATAATAAAATAATGAGAAAATTTTTGAGTAACCTTGGATTCGTTGAGTTAGGTGAAATAAAATTAACAATGAAAAATAATTTAGATGACAAAGAAAGAATAGCTTATGAAATTAAAGTATAACAAATTAAAAGTTTCATGTGAAACAAATAATAAACAAAAGGTAATAAAATATTATAGAAACAAGAATGATAATAAGTATAGAAAACCACTAATAATATTAAATTTTGAGGATAATTCTTTCTATAGGTATAGGTGTAAGTAAATACCAAGCAAACTATGTTTCGTTAAATCGATATAAAAAATCAGAGTGATTTACAGAAAGGGTATAACAACGTTTAAATATTAATAAAAAACATATCTATATAAATAGAAAATAACAACAACAAATACTTTTTTGAAAACGAATGACGACTATTATAGAATTATAAATTCTGGAAAAAAGATGAATATTTATTAGGGGAAATATACTTAATAAATCCAGCAACAGAAAAGTCGAGGTAAATAATATAACTTTCTTATACAGGTATAGAGATAAAATTAGCGTTAGAATTAATATCTTTGGTGTTTGTTATTAATATATCAAAGCAAATTTAGCTCCCTTTTCAACAAGTAATCAAGCGCAAAACTATGCACTAGGCGGTCTTATTAGAGGGGTAATATAAAACCCAAGTATTTCTTTGTTGCAATACATAAATATATTACTTATGAGGTTTATAGATGAAAATCTGAAACCCCTCATGATTACTGATGAGAAAAGTTTAAATCAATTCATTAGAATCTATGGATAAAACAGAAGAATGGTTAATGTCTACTTTAAAAGAAATGGGATACAAAGATATAAAAAATATCTTCTTGGCAGAATACGACAAAGGACAATTACATATAGTAGAATATTAATAGAATAATATTAAAGTAATAAAGTATATAATAAATTAAAAACATAAAATTTATCGATAAAATAAATTTTATGTTTTTATGTTTTTATTTATCTGCATTAATGAAATCGTAAGAAGAGTCATCTGAAAACTTCTTAACTACATATGAACAACTAGCTTTAATTTTCTTGTTTTGTTGTTTCATATCTTCAACAAGGGTATTTAAAAGTTTACCAGCAACACCTTGCCCACGTAGCGAAGAATCAACAAAAGTATGATCGGCAACTACTACATCAGGGTTATCGGTTGGTGAATAAGTGATTTCTGCGATAACTTTGCCGTTTTCATCGTATTTAACAAAGCCATTTTCTGTTTTTGTGAATTCCATATTAGATCTCCTCGGTTTTTTTATAAAATTTTTGATTTCTTTTTATCATTATATCACTTATAAAATATTCGGTAAAGAATATCCCTTTTTTTTCTCTCTCCCTACTCTTTTTCTTCCGTATTTTTCAGTTGATTTTAAAAAAATAAAATTTATTTTCAAAGTAAGAATATTAAATAAACATTAAAAATTATACAAGTAAAAAATATTGTATTTATTAAAAATAATAAAATAATATCGTGAAGCGATAAGGTGAACATTAATAATACAAGTGTTTTCATAAAAAATTAAAGTCAAAGTAAATTTTCATAATACAGAAGAAATATCAATGAAATATCGATAAAACAAAGTTATACAAAAGATATTGTGATTGCAAACGATAAAATAATATCGAAGTTTTTTCTTTTAATAATAAAATGTTTCACGTAAAACAATCCTTTCATACTTCGATTTTTTAAAAATAAATAACCAAAAATTATTTTTTAATTAAAATTTTTTCTTTGGTGATAGTTTTAATTAATAACCATTTATTTTTGTAAAAAAAGATTGCGTAAAAACCCCTTTTTACACTTAAAAAAATCGGTAGAAAAGAAAATTTACAAGGAAAAAAGTATAAAAGAAAAATTTAATAGAATATTAATTAAGAATTTTCATCGTTTGTAGAAAGTTTGTGGTATAATTTTACTAAATGTAATTATGATAAAATAAAAAGTAGGTGAGAGTATATGTATAAAATTATGATAGTTGAGGATGACGAGATTATATCAAACTCAATAGCGGGCTATTTAGAAAAATGGCAATATAGCACATGTGAAGTGCAAAATTTCCAAAATGTAGTGCATGAATTTGTTGAATACTCTCCTGATTTGGTACTTATGGATATTAACTTGCCTTATTTTGATGGGTATTACTTTTGCGAGGAAATAAGAAAAATTTCTAAAGTGCCTATTATTTTTATCTCTTCGGCGAACGATGATATGAATATAGTAATGGCGATGAATATCGGAGCAGATGATTTTATAGAAAAACCTTTCAAATTAGTTGTATTAAAAGCGAAAATAGAAGCGTTGTTAAGACGTGTTTACAACTTTAATAGCGGAACGAATCTAATAGTATATAAAGATGTAATTTTTGATATGAGTCGAGATGAAATTAAATGTGGAGAAGATTTGGCGGAACTAACAAAAAACGAGAGTAAAATACTAACTGTATTGTTAGAAAATCGTGAAAAAATAGTAAGTCGTGAAGAAATTATTAACGCTTTATGGCAGAGTGATAATTTTATAGATGAGAATACTTTATCTGTTAATGTTAATAGATTAAGAGCAAAGTTGAAAAGTATAGGAGTAGACGATTTTATAACTACTAAAAAAGGAAAAGGATATATAGTATAATGGAAGTTTTAGCAAGTTACTTAAAGAAAAACATAAAAATCTATTTACTATTTGTAAGTTTTATATTAGTATTCTTTATGATTTTTTACTTATATTCTTTGTCTTTTGAAGCATTGTATTATGGTGGAAGTTTTTGTTTCATAATGGGCCTTCTAGCAAGCATTGTAGACTTCTACAACTATAAAGATAGTTATAAAAAATTACAATTTTTAGAAAATCATATATTAAACGATATGGAAAATTTGCCACATAGTTTGGATATACGAGTTGAATACTATCATAAAATTATAAGAAGATTACATGATGAAGTAGAAAAACTTAATCATCAAGCGTATAAAAAAAATACGGAGATAGAAGATTACTTTAGTATGTGGGTGCATCAAATTAAAACGCCAATAGCTGCGCTAAACTTTCTATTAGATAATGATGAAGTAGATGTGAAAATAGTAAAACAAGAATTATTCAAAATAGAACGATATGTAGAAATGGTACTGACGTATTTAAGACTAGGTAGCGAGAGTTCGGATTATCTTATAGAAAAAACTAATTTGGGCGACGTAACAAAAGACAATATAAAAAAATACGCACCATTATTTATTAATAAAAAAATAAAATTAAATTATGTTCCACATGAAACATTTGTTATTAGTGATAAAAAATGGCTAGGATTTGCATTTGAACAAATTTTAAGTAATGCGATTAAATACACGAAAACAGGTGGTGAGATAAGTATTTTCTTCGAAAAAAATAAGCTTATAATAGAAGATAATGGTTTAGGGATAAGTGAGGAAGATTTACCCCGAATTTTTGAAAAAGGCTTTACGGGATTTAATGGAAGATATGAGAAAAAGTCTAGCGGTCTCGGGTTATACCTTTGTAAAAAGACGCTGGATAATCTAGGGCATAAAATAATAATCACCTCGAAGGTTAATGTGGGAACTAAAGTAGAGATAATATTCCCAGAAGAAGACAAATTTAGGGAGTAATATATAGTAAGAACTAAAATAAGGTAGGATAACAAATGAGTCTGCAATCTTACAAAAGTGTAAGGTTGGAGGCTTTTTTGTAAGGAAAATCGATAGAACGACAAAAAAATATAAGATACAATATAGTTGTAACAAAGAAAGAATAGATCGATTAAACAAGAAGAAATATTTAATCGGTTAGGATGAAAAGAGGAGATTAACAATGTTATTAGAAGTAAACAACGTAAGAAAAGTATACACAACAAGATTAAGTACACAAAGTACAGAGGCGTTAAAAAATGTGAATTTCGCTGTTGATAATAATGAATATGTAGCAATTATGGGAGAAAGTGGAAGTGGAAAAACAACACTACTAAATATTTTAGCAACATTTGATAAAGCAACAAGTGGAAATGTTCTATTAAAAGGTCAAGATCTTAGTAAACTAAAAGATAAAGATTTAGCTGATTTTCGTAGAGACAATCTAGGGTTTGTTTTCCAAGATTTCAACCTACTTGATAATTTTTCAGTAAAAGATAATATACTATTACCTTTAGTTTTAGCGAATAAAAATTATAAAGATATGGAAAAAAGATTAGAAAAAGTAATAAAACCACTTGGAATAGAAAAACTTATTAATAAATATCCATATGAGATATCAGGTGGTCAAAAACAACGTGTGGCAGTTGCTCGTGCGATTATAACAAATCCAGCGATAATCCTAGCGGATGAGCCAACAGGAGCGCTAGATTCAAAATCGACAGACCAACTTTTAGAAGTCTTCGATAGATTAAATGAAGCAGGGCAAACACTTATAATGGTGACGCACTCTGTAAAAACAGCAGCTCGTGCTAAAAGAGTATTATTTATAAAAGATGGTGTTGTTTTCCATGAAATCAGAAAAGGGAATTCAACTAATAACGAAATGTTCCAAAAAATTAATGACACACTAACATTAATGCAGGCAGGTGAGTAACATGAACTTATTTTATAGCAAGTTTGCTTTAAACAACTTAGTAAAAAACAAACGTTTTATACTACCATATATTTTATCAGCGATTTTTACTATTGCATCATTTTATATACTAACATCACTATCATTAGGAAAAAATCTGGACAAATTACCTCAAGGTATAAGTGCAACGAAACAAGTTCTCGGGTTTGGGGTTATAGTTATCGCGATATTTTCAGCGATATTTCTGTTTTACACTTATAGTTTCCTAATTAAACGTCGTGTTCGAGAGTTTGGATTGTATTCAGTCTTAGGTATGACTAAAAAACAAATAGCACGTATTTTAATATTAGAAACTATTTTTATCGCGGTGTTAACATTAGTATTTGGACTTGCGTTCGGTCTGTTATTCGATAAACTAATGCTTTTAGTATTGTTGAAATTATTTACAGCAGGAGTAAGCTTTGGTTTTGTAATAACACCAATCGCAGTATTTTTAACAATCTTATTATTCGGAGGGATTTTCTTCTTATTACTAATTTATACAGTAGTAAAAATTTCTCGACTTAAAATAGTAGTACTTCTTAAAGAAGAAAATCACGGAGAACGCGAACCCAAAGCACGCTTTATTTTAGCTATTTTAGGATTAGGATTAACAGGATATGGGTATTATTTAGCTCAAACTATACAAAACCCTATAAAAGCTATAACTATGTTTTTCGTTGCAGTTTTGGCAGTAATTTTTGGGACATATTTAATATTTATGGCGGTAAGTATAACGGTTCTAAAATTGATGAAAAACAACAAGACTTTTTATTATAAACCAAGGAATTTTATAAGTGTTTCAGGGCTTTTATACAGAATGAAAAGAAACGCAGTTGGGCTTGCTAATATTTGTATACTATCAACGATGGTTCTTGTAACTATGGGAACAACATCAGCGCTCTATGCAGGTAGTGAAGATGCATATAATACACGTTTTCCAAGAGACATAATAATAAATGGTTATCGTTCAACAGAAGGTAAGTTGGCTGAAATAGAAAAAAATGTAAAAAAAGCCACGCAAGATGCGGGGGTAGAAGCAAAAGATTTAGTATCATATAATATGTTGAATGTAGTAGGCAGTCTAAATGGAACAGAAATTAACTATGAATCAGAGTTTACTGGTTCGTTTGATAAGCTTAAATCTATTGTTGTGCTTGAATTAAAAGACTACAATAAAGTATCAAAAGAGCAAAAAACTTTAAACACAGGAGAAACTTTATTATTTATCGACAAAAAAGGAAAATATGAAGCAAATGAAATTACAGTACAAGGTGTAAATTTAAAAATAAAAGAAAAATTAACAGATTTCCCAGGCGCTTTAGGAACGGCTGCAGCTAACATTATGGATACATATTATTTAGTGGTAAAAGATAATACTGACGTTAAGAAAATAGAGTCAGCTATGAAGAAAAAACTGAATATTTCAGATGAAGAAGGCGAAGTCTACAATTATGTAGGTTTTAACATAAGCGATAAAACAAAAGAAGCGAAAGTAATAGAAAACTTTAAACAACTAGAAAAAGAAGGAAATATAAACATAGAAGGAAAAGCAGAAAATGAAACGAATTTTAAAGGTTTCTATGCATCATTCCTATTTATAGGTGTGTTTATAAGTATGATTTTTGTAGTTTCTCAAGTAGTAATAATGTACTACAAACAAATATCTGAAGGATATGAAGATAAAGGGAAATTTGGAATTATGCGTAAAGTGGGCTTAACCGACAGACAAATCAAACAAAGCATAAGAAGTCAGGTGTTGATGATCTTCTTTGCCCCACTAGCGATAGCAACACTCCACACAGTAGTAGCATATCCATTTATCGAAAAAATACTAAAATTATTCCTAGCAACAGATAATAATGTTTTCTTAATAGCTTTAGCTGTAACAATAGCGGTCTTTGCGGTATTCTATCTAATAGTATATCTAATCACATCAAGAATATACTATAGAATTATAAAAGAATAGCACAACGGTTTAGAGATAGCTTTACTAAAGATTTCCTATCAAACAAAAGTAAAAAGCTAGCCAGCAAACTAAAAAAAAACAAATCCAGATAAAAGGAAAATTGATTATAAAAAGTACACATGGTATAATTACCATGTGTATTTTTTAGTAAAAAACATATAAGAGTAAAGGAAATAAAAAGGAATTATAAAGCGGTTATTTAAGAGGTGTGTATGGAAAGGTATGAATTTGTAGCGACAACAATAAATAAAGAGAAGATGATTAATATTATTTTTCCTGTCGTAATGGTAGGACTTTTGGTAGGACTAGCACTAGTTTCATATTACTTTGAACTAGATAGCTATATTAAACCATATTCATTATTTAAATCTTTAACAATAGTATTAATCCTTGGGGTTTGTTTTCTTTCAGCGAGAAAACTACAAGAACTTCTTTCAAAAAAGTATGTTGTAGAGTTAGATGGAAATAATATTAGAATCTGGGGTAATGGGAAAGAAGTTATGTCTGGAACAGTTATATTTTGTGAGATAGATTATAACAAACAAAAAGTAGGGGATAAAGCCTTACGAGTAGACATATATACACATACCGACAAAATAAAGTTTCGGGCTAGATCTAAGCAGGTTAGAACGATTAAAGGGGAGTATACATGGAATCCTCTAGGAACAGGAGAAGTATCAGATATAGAAAGTTTGTTATCTCTAGGTAGAAAATTGAAGGATATTACTTAAGATAAAACAAAAATTATAAAGTAAGGATTTTGTGGAAATAAAGAAGTAATAGGGATGTTGAAAGATAATAACGGTCTAGAATAGATCATTTAAAAGGAGACAAAAGATTGGTAGAAAAAAGACCGGAGTTTGAAAAAATTACATCGTTTGATGAATTTAATAAATATTATTGGTATCGCGAAGAAATTTCGCAGATATGCAAGTCATTAGGATTGGAATATAGAGGTACAAAGCAAGAATTAAATTATATTATTGAGCAGTATTTCAAAGGAAATTTAATTAAAAAATCATCAATAAAAACTACAAAAAAACAAGTGGAAAACATTACTTTAGGTACGCCATTACTTGAATGTGGTTTTTCTTTCAATGCAAAGTTTAGGGAATACTTCTCCACTTTAACAGGAATCTCACCGTTTAAATTTACTGCTGATATGGCTACTGCTTGGAGAAAAGTAAAAAGCGAGAAAAATATAAAATTTACAATAGAAGATTTGCTAAAAGTTTATTATGGCAAATCGGACTATGCAAAATATGATAATTCTGTTTGTCAATGGAATCAATTTTTAAAGGATTTTTGTGCAGATGAAAATAGTAGAAATTATTCGAATAAATTAAAAGTAGCTTCTATTCTTTGGAAAGAAGTTAGAAACTCAGAAAAGGAAAAAATCTATTCAAAGAATCTTTTAACAGAATATGCGTATAAACTAGAAGAGTATCGTAAGTAGATTGGTACTTATTTATTAGTTAATAATTCAATAATAACTAAGATAGAAACTGTAAATCTTATACTTAGTTATTTTTTTTGCTCAAATCAAAAAAATAGAAAAAATAAAAAAAAGAACAAACATGTTGACTATAACGCAACGTAATAGTATATACTTATAATTGTTAGGAGGAGATTGAATGTATTTGATTAAAAAAGTTAGCGAATTAAGCGGTGTATCGGTGCGCACTTTACACCATTATGATGAAATTGGTTTACTGTCTCCCCAGAAAAAAGAAAATGGATATAGATATTATTCTGAAGAAGATATTTCATTTTTACAAATGATATTGTTCTATAAGTACTTGGGGTTTCCTTTAAAGAAAATAAAAGAATTGTTAAAAAAAGAAGATAGTGAAGTATTATATCATCTGAGAAAACAACTTGATTTAATGCAAAAAGAAAAACAAAAACTCTTAACTTTATTAAAAACATTGGAGAAAACAATAGAGTCAAAAGAAAGGAGAATTACTATGTCAGCAAAAGAAAAATTTAGTGGGTTTAGATATCAAGATAACCAAAAATATAAACAAGCTGCAATTGATATGTATGGGAAAGAAGTTATAGAAGAAGCTGTTGAAAAACAAAAAGGAAAAGAACAAGAAATAGCGGATGGTTTCAATGAAATATTCTTTACTTTTTCTGAAAACATATCAAAAGAAATAAGTGCTACATCTAAAGAAAATATAGATTTAGCAGAAAAACTTCATAAACATCTTTGTAAATATGCTTTTGATTGCCCAATAGATGTATTTTCAAGTATTGGACATGGATATGTTCAAAATATAGAATTTAAAAACAACCTAGATAAATTTGGTGAGGGAACAGCGCAATATGTATGTGATGCTATTCAACAATATGTAAAGAAAGAAAAAGGTGAAAAATAGAATTTAACTCATCGAAAAAACAGTAAATCAAATTGGTTTACTGTTTTTTCTTTTTGTCCTCTTTGTGAAAGAGGACAAAACTATCGATAGAAAAATATACTCTATGTTCTAAAATCACAGATATTCGAAAAGAAGTAGAACGAGTTGAAAGTGTTATAAGCTGTATAGAGAAATTACTAACAAGAAAACAGGGAACTAAGACAGGTAAAGAAGAAAGAGTTAGGGTTGTAAAACTTAGTAAAAATATAAATCTAACATTAATAATATTGAGTGAAATAAATTTAATTTTAGCGAGATGGAAGAATGGACTTTGACTATTTTTATAACAGTGAATAAGAGAGATAAGTAGCACTATCATGATTTGGAAAAACATTTCATAATATGACAATAGATGTCAAGTTATTGTGGTATAATAAATATAGGAGATGTTAAGACGATGAAAGATAATAGGCTATTTAGGATACTATATTATATTTTAGAAAAGGGAAAAGTTACGGCCAATGAACTTGCAGATAAATTTGAGGTATCAGTCAGGACGATATATAGAGATATTGACTCTATCAGCAGTGCAGGTATTCCCATCTATGCCACACAAGGAAAGGGTGGTGGAATAGAAATTGCTGAAGATTTTGTGCTTAGTAAATCACTACTGTCTGAAAACGAGAAACAACAGATTATGTCAGCTCTTCAGGGATTGGAGAATACAACAATACAACATGAGAATGAGCTTCTAACAAAACTGTCCGCACTCTTTAAAATGAAAAATACCAGTTGGATAGAAGTTGACTTTAATAATTGGCAAAACAATAAGCTATATGAAAAAACATTCAATGATATTAAGTCGGCAATTATAAGTAAAAACATTGTTTCGTTCACATATTTTAGCAGCAATGAAAAAGAAACAAGCAGAAGTGTTAAGCCTGTGAGATTACTTTTCAAGAGTCAGGATTGGTATCTATATGCTTTTTGTTTACTCAGAAATGATTTTAGATATTTTAAATTATCGAGGATAAGGAATTTGGAAATTCATACTGAAAAGTTTGAAGATAACTTTGATGATGTAATAATAATTTCATGTCGAAGTATGTACAGTCTAAGGAGATTAATAGCATGCAAAAATTAAGTATGGCAATGATTTTTAAAATGGATGCAAAATCAGAGAAGGCAAAAAAAAATATTAAAAATAGGCTCAAAAAAGAATTAGACAACATTTTAGAAAAAACGAATGTTTTTCTTACATATGATAAAGAAACAAATTCTTTTGCCTATGTAGAAGAAGATGTGAAAGAAAGTTTTGATGAGAAAGCTATTTTTCTCCTGAAAACCCTTCAAAACTTTGGGTATTCTTATATTATTACAGGAAATATGGAAAATAAAGAGTTTGATATTTGCACTTCCAAGACAAAATTAACCGGTGTTTCGTTTATACAAGGACAATTGTTTTATCATAATGGGGAGGAAGAGGTATGAGATATACAATCAAATTAAATGGAACATTTGATTTTGAGGAAGTAAGAAATTTTGAGGCGTACTTACAAAACTTTTTATTTCGTAATAATCTCGGATTTGTATAAAGAGAGATGACAAAGGTATGTTATGAAGATGAGAAAACTAGCAATGAAAATCGTACGAATAAAACACCGACTCACTCTATAATAGAAATTGATGCACCTGATAGAAACGGGGTACTTGATGGCTTATTAGAGATACTCTATGAAATAGGTATTCCTTTCGGCTCTAAAGTATACAATGAAGAGGAAATTATATCGGGAGTAGTTTCGTTTTGCGAAATCAAGAATAAAGAATATAACGTAGGGGGGTAGAGCGTTAAGTGTATATATATATATATATACTGATACAGATGAAATAAAATTTCGAACTAGATGCAAGGAATATAAAAAAATCACAGGCGTTTCTACTAGGAATCCTTTTGGAACAAGTGAACTATCAGATTTAGAAACTTTATTATCCTTAGGAAGAAAAATACAAAATATTACAGAAGAATAGTTGAATCAAGTGGAATTGTTAAACTAAGGAAGGATATAACGCTAAACAGTCAAAAAGGAGAGGTATTATGCAAAATATAAATCCAAAAATACAAGACAGAATAAATAAAATTATTTATTTGCAAGATGAAATAAAAAAGTGGGAAGAAAAAGACGAATTTGAAATCGAAAATCTTATGAAAAATTTTGAGAAAATGACGAGAATAGAAGGATCAGTTTTTTATACAAAATATTTCACTGATGAGGAATTTGCAAATATCCTTTTGGTTATAGCAAGAAAATATCCTGACAACAAAAGTATAATAAAAGATATAATAACAGCATTAGGTATGATGATAACAAGATATAAATTAAACGAAACAGAAGAAATGTATACTCTTATGCTTGAGTATTCTTCACAAAAAAGTATATCAGCATATGCGGCTATATATCTACCATTTTTAGAAGGATTTGAAAAGCATCCTAACCACTGGGAATATTATATGAGTATGAGAAAAATGACACCAAAGAAAATAGCACAGCAGAAATTAGTTGGAATTATAGAGAAAAATATTAATAACATCCCAGAACAATATAAGGATGAAATTATTCATTTTCTAAAAGAACGACATGATGCTGCTAATAATGATTTTGGAAAGAAAATGTATTTAGAAATGATAGAAAAAATAAAGTAGAGTGTTTGTTGGTGGAAATTAATATGGATGACTTAGAGTTAATAATTAAAAAAATAGAAGATAATATAGATAGTGATGATTTTGAATGGAAAAAGATATACAGTTATGTTTGATGGAAGAAGATGACCGAGAGCAGTTTATTTTGGATAATCAAGAAGCTTTTAACTACGGGGCTTTGGAGGAATTTGGTTGTAGAGATAACCACTTTGAAGAAGATGGTCAAATCATTTCACGAGAGACTATCGAACAGTCCATTGACTACGGAAAGGCTTATCGCATTATTCTTGAAGAGAAAAAAGTTGGCGGTGCTGTAATTAAAGTTGATGGAGAAAAAGGAAGTTTAGATCTGCTATTCGTTTCCCCAGATGCTCACGGTAAGGGAGTTGGATTTGCTGCGTGGAGTCAAATTGAAAAATTACATCCAGAAGTCAAAATTTGGGAGACTATAACACCATACTTTGAGCAGCGTAATATACATTTCTATGTAAACAGATGTGGGTTTCATATTGTTGAATTTTTTAATAAATTTAATCCTGACCCAAATGAGCCAGAAGCGGATGTTAAGGAATTTGATGAGCAATTTCCAGACGGAATGTTTCGGTTTGAAAAAAGAATAGATTAAATTAGAAGTTGGAGTTGCAATGGAGGGGTAGACAGATAACGGATAAATCATCAGATAGATAGGAATATAATTTTGGATAACAATTTGTTAAGAAAAGTATTAATATGAATTTTGGGAGGAAAACCATGGAAAAAAATTGGAATATAAAAAAAGAAGATATAAAAGAGCTTTTTCATTGGGATGAAGGAGAAGGTTGTATTGCCACAGACAGAATTATGGTAGATGGAGAAAAGGTTGGCTATATGTATCGTGAAAATCCTGATTTTGTAGGAGATAGCGGTTGGAGATTTACTGTGGGTGATGAAGATGATGAGTATATGAGTGAACCAAATCATTCAGGACTATATACCTTAAATGTAGTTGCGAATAATGATGAGGATATTATCCCGTTTCTTAACTCTCCGATTGGGACAGCTTATTATAGGGGTGAAAACGGAGATTTTGTAAAAGATACATTTAATGTTATAGCGAGACAGGAGATAGACGGAATATTATATGAATACAATATAAATACCATCGAAGATTATAAAAATCAAAGTCCTGAGAATTTAGCTGTGATTTATGAGAATATCAAAGCGGTAATGGAACAGTATGATTTATCCGAAGATGATGCGGATGCGATTTTGTCGGATTTATTGGGAGTGTATGAGGAATAATCGTTTAGGGGTATATTATTGATAAATATTTAGAAAGAAATCAGATTACAGATCTTACTGGAAAAATAATTGATATTGACGGTTATTTTGACTGAAAAAATATCGAATAATAAAAAATAGAGTTTAAAGATAATTTCTAAAGTATAGAGATAGAGTATGTGTGTAGTTATTATCGATTTATAATAACAACTAGATTATGAATTATAAAACAAGAGAATGGTACGTGTATTTATATAAAAAAGAAGGTTTTGAAGGCGGTTATGAAATTGAGGAAGATTATGCTATGATTTGTAAATTTTAACTCCGTAAATTTCAGTTTAATTTCAATATTATAAATACATAAATTCCTATGAAGGAAGGTAGGTAGATATAGATGGTAGTTTTAACAGAAAAGCAAATAGAATATGGGTTTGATTACTTCCACAAAGATGAACCACAGAACAAGTGGGTTATTGAGGTATCGGAGTACAATGGAGAAAAAGCATTGACGATAAACTGTACTCAACTAGGAGATAGTTTTACGCCGGAGTACAAAACTGCAAAAGAAAAGAATCGAGTTGTGCAGGAATGGTGTGATTTTTTACAAAAAAACACTACAGCATTTACGGAATTGACATTTGGTACAAGAATGCCTCAAAAGTTATTCGATGCTGTTTGCGCCCAAAAAAATCTTAAAAAATTACATATAAAATGGGGTGTCTATCCAGATATCTCTAGGATTGCAAATCTTACAAATCTCGAATATTTACACTTAGGTTCTGGAGCAAGCGTTGAGAGTATAGAACCTATTGCCAAATTAAAAAATTTAGTCGCATTATCGATAGAAAATTTTCAAAAAATAAATGATTATAGTCCTCTTACAAATCTTAAAAATTTAGAAAGTTTGTCGATTGAGGGAGATTGCTTTGCACCTAAAAACATTCATGTAAATTCTTTTGATTTTTTGAATGATATGAAGCAATTAAGATATTTTAATTTTTTAGCAGGGATATTAAAAAGTAAAGATTATACACCTGTTTTGAGTCTGGAAAATATAGAACATTTAACTCTTAGACCAACTAAGGAGCTTAAAAACTTATATAATGAAATAATTAAGTTGCCAAAATTAAAATATGGTTTATTAGTTAATAAGCCAGAACTTTACAAAAAATAGAGATTTTAATGATTTTTTTGGCTACGAAATAAGATGACTTTTGATAATAAAGCGCAGATTTTAAAATTCTAAAAGAAAAACTTTTATCAAATATAAGGAGGAAATAATATGAAAGCAAAGGCAGGAGATGTGTACTGCGTCTATAATAAACACCTAAAGAAATATACAGCTTGTCAAATTACAAAGATAGAAGAAAATGATAAGAAACCAAAGGCGGTCATTCTTTCATTGGATTGGTCGGGGGAAGAGCCTCTGAAAGAGGAAGAATTATCTTCTTTACAACCACTTTATATGGACTTTATGTACTGGGACCGCGGATTACATCTATTGAATGTCGATGTGAATGTACCGGCAAATTATACTTTCGTTGGAAATGTTACTCCTTTAACAGATGAGAGTACAAATTCATACGCAAGATGGGGAAGCGGTTATGGGGTCTACAGACAGCTGAAATGGCAGGAAATACCGAAAGAACAGAGAGATACCTTTAAGGAAGCGGATAAGAGCAAAGAAAAAGTTATCTTTGCAGGAGAGGTGTGTGGTATTTCCAAGCGCCGTTTGAATGATAAGTGGGAACCTTTTGAAGATACGATGGAATTAAAGGTTTTTCCTTGCTTATCTCATCTAACATTAAACAAATGGCACAAAAATTTATATGAGTATTTGGAATCAACTCCTTTTATTGCTGAACTGGTTCTCAAAAATCATAACCAAACAAAACTGGATTTTTCAAAAGCATCAGCGCATATGCTTTCTGTTGATATGACCGGGGTGGAAGAACTTATCTTAAATGACGGTTTGGAGCAACTTATTTTATTGGGAGAAGTAAGGGGAGATTGCAACATACAGGCGAATGGAAATGAAGAGACCTTATTGTTACATTGTAATAAAGTAATTCCTAAGTTGAAAGGTTTGGAAGCTTTAGGGGCATTACATGTTGGCAATATCATAGAACTCGATATTGAGGAAATTTTGAGCGCATATCCAAAACTTACAGAGTTAAGATTGTGGGGGAAACCAGGAAATCTTGTTCATTTTGATAAGTTGGAGAAGTTTCAGCAGTTGGAAGTTTTTACAACAATGGACTTGTTCGGTTTTACCGCAGAGGATATTCCAGCTCCTGATAGGCTTCCAAATTTGTATATGTTTTGGATGGACAGCTTGCCAGAGGATGCTGCTAAAATGATAAAGAAACTTTATAAAAAACGCAAAGAAGAAGGTCTTGATTTGTGGATTACAAAGGCGAGAAAACCTGAATGGCTTGCTCAGAACTTGGAAAATCCGTTTCGTTCGTGGGACGGACAGGAAAATATTACGCCTACCAACGCCAAGAAAGCAGCTGCTTTGTATAGAAAGACAAGAGCAGGAATCGTAAAAATTGCAGAAGGTTCAAACAAAGGTGCCATGACAAGTGTTAAAACTTTGGTAAGGGAGTATACCGAAGGATTCAATAAGATGGACAAACGTAAGTACTTTATTGAAACTGTCGAGAGAGAAGAGATTTATACCGCGCTTGATGAAATGTTGGACTTACTACCAGATGAGTTAAAAATCGATAAAGAACAACTGTTGAACTTATTTGATGAGTTAAGGAATTTTTAGAAAGAATTGGGAATCAAACAGATATAATTTTACAAGGGTAGTATCAGTAAAAAGATGAACGTCTTTATGCAAGAATAAAGATAGGGGATGTCTTTTTCAGTATTCCGCCAGTTCGAGATGAAAAACAGATGTAATGGCAAATGATTATAGCAAAATGAGAGGTATGAAGAAAATTTTGTAAACCGTCTTTCAAACGAAGTTTTGCTTACGAAAGAACAGGTGGAGTTATTTTATCATAACACAAATAGGAGACAAGGATAGAAGTATCAGAGATAAGTAAGAGAGTACAATTAGTTGTAAAATAGCGATAGTGGATAAAGGAGAATGTTGTGGCAATAGATGGAGTTAAAATTATAGATAGCGATGATGGGTATGATATTTACAATGCCATAGTAGAAAGATATAAAGATGGAGAAAATGTCGATAAAATAACCGAAGATATTCTGAACGAAGAGAAAAAGTTTTGCATAGATGGATTTCACACAGAAATCTATTGGACAGCGTTAGCATATTCTTTATGGAAGATAGGTCACTTGCCAGAAGCAATAAAAAATAGAGCTTTGGAGATAATCGAAAAGGGTGCTGATGAGTTTTGGTTAGAGATTGATAGTAAGGCGTTAAAACAAAGACAGAGAGTATTAGATAAGTTAGCTGTTCAGTTGCAAAGTGTAAATTCTAAGCCGCTTAAAGTCCCAAAGAGAAAAATAAAACGAGAACCATATTTTAAAGTGGGAGATGTACTTGCAGTCAAGTTTGAGAGTGAATATGGTGTAGTTTTTGTTTCAAGTGTTGACCAAAGTCCAAGAAAGATAGAATATCATTTGGCGTGTACAAGGTTGCTTCAACAAGATAAACCTACTATGACGGATTTTATAAATAGTGAGATTGCTTGTAAGATGAACAATAGACAATATGCTATTGATACTGACTGTTGGTTTAATCACAAGGATTTAGGACTTTTACTTGATAAGTTTGAGAAGATTGGTAAGGTAATATTAGAAGATTATATTCTATGGACTTTAGCACCTGCTGAGACATTGGATGATATATATGAAGAAATAACAGAGAGTAAGAAACGTCGAGGCCTTCGCTTTAAGGAGACGCATAAATTGATAAAAGAAATGGAATGAAATAAAAAATTTTGTTGTGTTTTTTTAGGTAAGTAAAATATATTAAGGAGTTTACTATGAATAATGAATTTAACTTTGAATTTCCAACTATATATAGAGAATTTTTATCGCAAATAGACAAAACAGGAGAATTTTTGATAGGGAATACAGGGATTGTGTTGTATTCAAAGGTGGATTTAGAAGAAAGAAATACTACCTATCAAATAGAAGAATGGGAACCGGATTTTTTCTTGATTGGGCAAGAAGGAGATAGAGCATTTTTTATAAAAAAATATTCTGATGATACTATATATATGAATGATTTAGGAGCGTTAGGGTCGGTTGAAATGAAGAGAATATCGGCAAGTATTTATGAATTTATTAATTACGCTAGAGAACATTATGATGAAATGTTGCAATTATAGCATGCTATAGTTGTTTTGTATTATTATCAAAATGAATTGTTATGGATTTGTTTGATAGTTTTTTTATAACATTTTGTATAGATAGAGGATATGCTTTTGATAATTATTAGGTGGTAAGGAATATCACCTAATTTTGCTAAAATATCTAATAAGTGGTATAATATACTTGAATTTTAAATTTATAGAGGTCTTATATTATGAAGAATAATAAATTATTAAAAATACTTTGGGGAGTTGTATTAGCGATATTTGTTGTTTGCATAGTATTTTTAGGATATAGTTATTTTGCTGGGGGAGATTCTAAAAAATCGGAAAAATCTTCCGCTCAAACATCAAATAAAAAACAAGATAAAAATACTGATGAGGAAAAATACAAATCTCAAAATAGTCAAAACACCCAAGAAAAACAAGAATCTGGAAATGTAGTAGGTAGTCAAGGCGCGAATAATCAAACAAATAATTATGTGGGAACTAAGGAGTATAACGGTAAAAAAGTTTCTCAAAATGAAGGAGTCGGCACTACAGGAAAAGTGTTTAAAACTCAAAGTGAGGCACTAGAATTTGGTAATAAGGAAATAGAAAGATTGGTAAAAGAAGACAAAAAACCAAGACAGTTTTCTATCAGTAAGGTTACCGCCGAAGATGGTACTCTTCTTGGTTGGACTGTCGATATTTTCGAAGATACAAGTGCGAAAAAAGATAACTAGTAACTTAAAAGGGGTGATACCACGATGAAGTTTCTAAGAGAAATGGAGTTGCAGGCAGATCATCCCTTTATTATATAGATTTATAGATTGATAGTTTAGTTTAAGAATCTAGGTAAAGGAGGTAAGAGATGAGAATAGGAATAATCGCGGAGTTTAACCCACTTCACAGCGGACATAAATATTTAATTGAGCAAGCGCAAACTTTAATAGCTGCAAACGGCACTGGTGGGGAAATAGTTTGTGTTATGAGTGAACATTTTACCCAAAGAGGGGAAGTAGCGATTACAGACGGTTATACTCGTGCCAAGGAAGCGGTAAGAAGTGGTTGTAGTCTAGTCATCGCCTTACCTTATTTGGGAAGTGTTGCTTATAGTGATGATTTTGCGAGAAAGAGTATTGAGATTCTTGATGGGGCTGGTATAACGCATTTGATTTTTGGCACAGAAGAAATGGATATTGAAGTTTTTGAAGAAATATACAAAAAACAACAGGAAATATCTCCTGAAAAATATCGAGAGTTACTTAAGCAAGGATATAGTTTTGCCAAAATCAATGGCGAGTTGTATGGAATTTCCAACAACAATCCCAATTTTAGTCTAGCGTATAGCTATTACAAGATGATAAAAGAATTTGCACCGCATATACAATTAGTGCCGGTAAAAAGAACTGGGCAAAATCTTAATAATGAAAATTTAGAAATAGCACAGCACTTGAGTGCTACTGCAATTAGAAAAAATATTATGTCAGAAGAGATAACAAGTTATATATCAAAAGAACTACTTGAGGATATTAGAGCTAGTAAAATACCAACGGAAGAAGATTTTTTCGAATTATTAAAGTATAAAATTATTTCTTTAGGAAAAGATGGATTAAAAAACATCTATGACATGAGAGAAGGTTTGGAAAATAGAATTTTTGAAGCGGCTCTTAGTGCAAAAAACTATGGAGAATTGGTGGAGTTAGTCATTACAAAAAGGTATAGTAAAAAGAAAATCCAACGTTTGCTAATCCATGTTTTAACAAATACTACTCGCGATGATTATGAAGAGCTCTTCGGAACGAAGGTATTTCGTGCGCTTGCGGTAAAAAGTGAGAAATCAGGGTTAATACGCGAAATTAACAAAGAAGAAAAGATAACTTTAGTTTCGGTGTTAAACAGTTCTAACAGCATGTACTTTGCACAAGACATTAAGGTGGCCCGTATTTATAATTTAATAGCGGAAAAACCAGACATATTTAGAGAAAAAATAGAATTGGTATAAAAAAAGTGATGAAAAAAATTCATCACTTTTTCTTTTTATCTAACTACAATCCCAATTATAAAGGACGTCTTCAAAGTTGCAATTTTTCAAATTTTCTTCCGAGATAAAGAAGTTCCCTACTCCGCAATCTCCCCATATAATTTCAACATCATCATCTTTCTTCCATTCAGATTCTACTTGAAGAAGCATTATATCATAAGGTGACTGTTTTCCCTCTTCAGAATTGTAACCGCGTGGATCGTACTGCGTAAAGTTTGGATAACCACCGATAGCGTGGTTTAACTCTTTTACTGAAGTATAAAGATATTCATGAACATCCTCACCTAAATCACTATAAAGTTTTGATACTTCTTCATCTGGATATAATTCGTGAATAGCGTTTATTACTATATCTTCAAATCTATAATCTGTAACGGTGATTGTAGAAATACCTTTTTCGAAAGTTAGACCAAATTCGGCGTTTGTCGGATCAAATGGTGTGTATTGGTCGTAATTATTTGGATCAAGAGGTTTGTATTTAGTAAGAACTTCTTCTTTAGTAATAGTATTATCGATATTTTCAAAGTAAACTACTTTATAATCGTCTTCAAGACCCATAAGGTCATCACGACCAATCCAAAATTGCAAAATACCGACTTTAGGATAAAGGTTGTTCTCCGGTAATTCAGCGCAGTTTATTTGAGCAAGCAGAGCAAGTTGCTCATGATTAGAAGATGAATCACATGGCACCTCAAAATCTTTAGGAAGGTAAGGAATACCTCCAAATTTGCTATCGAAGATAGTTAGATTTTCATCTATGTGAGTTTTAATATTAATACATTCTTTTTTGTTTTCCTCACTAACTTTTTCGATAACTTTTTTAATCATTTCTTTAGTAATCATAACGTTTCTCCTTGATATTAAAGTTATTTTCATTGTAACATAATTAGAAAGATTAAGGAAGATAAAAAAGGGTAGGTACTTTGTAATGTCTTAGGGAAAGGGGGTATGAAAAATATAGGTGTTTTCTAGTAGAAGGTGAAAGGAGTAGTGATAAAATATATATTTAAAAAAATGCTAGATAAAAAATAAAGATTTTAATCTTTAAACATAAAAAAACATAAAAAATAATATTTTCTATGTTTTAAAAATTATTATTATTTACATAAAAGTAAAAACACTAGAAAACGCAAAGTTATAACAAAGTCTATTTTAAGAGGTATACATAAAGTAAAGATAATTGTTAATATTTTAATTTTAGTCAAAAGTACGAAATATAAAACTACAGAAATTTATGTAACAAACGAAATATTTTAATAGATAATTGTTGATTTGTTATAAAAATTTTGATACACTTAATATAGAGATAAGAGAAAAACAGTAAATTTAAAAATTTTTAGTTTTTTCTAAAGTTAATTAGAATCACTGACTTTTTTATAAAAAACACCTTAATAAATCCCCTTACCTAAAGATTCTTGACCGCTAAGGCGGACTCTATTGAATTATAATCTTTCATCAACATAATGTAGGGTTAATAATTGGTGGTCAGGGACCTTTAGGGGGTAAATATTAAAAAAGAAAGATAGGTAAGAGTATCTTTCTTTTTTGTTTTGCATGATTTTATATGAGTTATTGTAAAAATCGGCCCCAGTTGCTTATTCTTTTTCCATTTTTACAAGCCCCAGTAGCTATATAATGGCGTTCACCTTTATAAGAAATATAACTAATCCAAATTAGTCCTTCGTTAATAACATAACTATCATAAAAAATCTTTTCTCCAGTAGTGTAAGAGTCGACTTTTTGAGAAAAAATACTAGGTTTTGTTCGAACGTTAATTTCTGTAATTTCTACTACAAATTTTCCTTGTTCGGGTATTCTTGTCCAACTTTCATCAGTGTCATAAGGTGGACGAATAAAACCGACAAGACAAGTATCGTCACGCGCCATAATTTTAGCAGCTCCACCACGCTCTGGAGTACCATCAACATTTTGTTCGACAGAAGTAATAATATTACTACGAACATCAATAACAATACCGATGTGTCCGTATTTATCCCATGTTTCCCAGTGCCATATTGCAATGTCTCCAGGAGAGATGGTAGCTTCTCCTTTACGATATCGACGCCATCCATTAGGAAGTGAGTTTGTTAAGTAGTCAATAGCGTTGTCGGATACACGAAAGTTTGCGAAGTTTTTGACATAAGCCATAATTAAGTCAACGCACTGTGCTCCATAAGCTCCATCCATATCTATCCATTTATAAATTTGATCTTTTGCCCAATTAACCATTGTTTGTTGTGTTGCCATAATAAGCCTCCTTAATAAATAATCTATTGGAATGAACTAACTCTATAAATTGACTGTGTTTAAGTCTGTGAAATCAATCTTTAGTATTAAGTTTTATTTTGATAATTTCGGTTAAATCATTTACACTTTTTCCGATATTCTGCAGAGTTTTATCTAGTTTTAACAAGAAAAAAACTGCAACAAAAATAGGGAAACCTACGGTGTTGATAAAATTCAAAATATCCATAAAAACCCCTCCTTAAAATTTATGATTTTTTACTTTTAATACTTTTTAGAGAATAATAAGCGCATAAAAAAGGTACGATAGATATCGCACCTTTTTGCTTAATTATAGAATCTCGTTTTCTTCACGAGTTACATAAGTTGCTTTTTTAAAAGTAACAAGAGTGTGTTTATCGCTGTTAAAGCATTGTGCGTCAATAATTTTTTGAGCGACACCTTGGATAACTTCTTTAGTTAATCCGTCTTTAGGATGAGCTAAAGTAATATGATAAGTTTTTTTATTTGCAGTTGTAAATAAAATATTTAATGTTTTTTCCATAATAATTCTCCTTTATTAAATTAGTGATTTAGTATTAATTGTAGTATTATCAATGTTTTTAGATACTAACTTCGCGATTTCGTCGCCTACTTCTTTAAGTTTAGCATCTTCAACACTACCATTAACATTGAATGAATAACTTTTAACAACTTGTTTATCACCTTTCGGTTCTGAATAGTTTAAATGTAATGTTTTTTTAAGTAATTTCATAGTAAAAATCTCCTTTATATATTTATTTGTTATTTGTCTTTGGCCTCTGACATTAAACATATCGAAAAAACTAGAGAGATTTTCTCACGAAAAATATTTTTTTGAGCAAGAGATTTTACGAGGTAGTTTTTAATTAAACTTAATGTAAAAGTGTTAGGATTGTGTTAAGAAAATAGCGAAAAAATAGTAGAAAATTTTTCAAAAGAGTATTATAATATTAATATAAAAAAACAAAGGATTGATAAAAAATGAAAGATAATAGATTACTAAAAGTATTATGGGGAATTGTTCTAGCGATATTTCTATGTAGTGCTTTATTTTTAGCGATTAGCTATTTCTCAGGCGGAGATAATGCAAGTAAGAAAAAAGACAACAACACGACATCAACATCTAAATCAAAAGATAAAGAAAAAGAAGATAACGATGATAATGAAAATTCAAAATCATCTACATCTAAAGAAAAAAGTGATGAAGAAAAATATCGTGAAAGTCAAAACTCTAACAACTCTAACTCATCTGCAAATAGATCATCTAACAATAACGCTAATTCAAATAATAGACGTACAAATAATAACAACAGCAGTAACAATAACAATTCAAGCGATAAGAAAGATGATAAAACACCTTCTACAACAACATCTGGAACATTCAAAACTTCAGAAGAAGCTAAGAAATATGCAGATGCAGAAATTGCTCGTTTAATAAAAGAGAATAAAAAAGGTTATTCTTACACATTAGGACGTAATAGTAAAGGTGAAGTAACTGTAACTATTACAGAGAAAAAATAGTATCCGAAAATATATAAAACAATCTTAAGTATCTTAACTAACTGACAAGTTTTAATAAAAGTCTTGTCTCTAAAGTTAAGATTATACTAGAGATTGTTTTTTGTTTTATTATATTGGAGAGGGACAGTTAAGGAGTGAACTAATTAAAGAAATCGCGCTTATACCAAAAATTTATCACTTGACAAGTGAGTGATTACTCACTATACTAAAAGTAGAAGATAAATATAAGTTTTGATAACAAATTTAATTATTATTGAGAAGATATTTAAAATGATTTGATTTTAGAGTTATTAAAAAACTAAAGTCAAAAATTTTTTAAAACAAAGGTGAGTATTTACTCATCTAAGAAGCGAAATAAGTTTTTATTAAATAAAGAAAGGGTGATTAATATGGATAGATTTATAGATATAACTCAGCTAAGCAAAAGTTTTGGTCAACAAAAGGTTTTGGATAATATAGATTTTCAGCTAAAAAAATCTGAGATAATAGGTTTAATAGGGCCGAGTGGTTCGGGGAAATCTACATTAATAAAAACTATGTTAGGGATGGAAAAAGCAGATACGGGAAAAGCGCTCGTTTTAGATAAAATAATGCCGGAACGAAAGATATTAGGGAATATAGGTTATATGGCGCAAAGTGACGCACTATATGAAGCGCTGACCGGCTATGAAAATTTAGAGTTTTTTGGACAGATGAAAAACCTTAAAGGAGAAAAATTAAAAGAAGAAATAGGTTATGTCGCAGAAGTGGTAGATTTATCGGCGGACTTGAAAAAGCAAGTAGAAAATTATTCTGGTGGGATGAAACGTCGCTTATCTCTGGCGATTGCATTGTTAGGAAAACCAAAGTTATTAGTATTAGATGAGCCAACCGTAGGTATAGATCCTGCTTTGCGTAGAAAGGTTTGGAGAGAGCTTTATAAACAACGCGACAATGGTGTAGGTATTTTGATTACTACTCATGTTATGGATGAAGCGGAACTTTGTAATAAGGTAGGTCTTCTTTTAGGTGGGAAAATAATTGCCTTTGATACTCCTAACAACCTAAAAGAAAAGAATAATGTAAATACTATTGAAGATGTATTTTTAACAGTGGAGGTAAAATAAAATGAGAACGATAGCTATTGCTAAAAAAGTTTTTAAAGAGTTGCTTAGGGATAAGAGAACTTTTGCGTTGATGTTTATTGCTCCGATACTTATAATGTGGCTGTTAAATATAGTTTTTTCAGCCGATACAACAGAAAATGTCCGCATTGGTGTGGTAGATGTACCGACAAAAGTAGAAGAGGTTATGAAAAATGTAGATAATGTTAGTTTAGAAGGTATAACTACAAAAGAAGAAGCGGAGAAAAAATTAAAAGATGGACAGCTTGATACGGTAATATATTATAAAGACAACAAGTACGAAGTAACATATGCAAATACTGATTCTGTAAAAACTACTCAAGCTCGACAAGTCTTAAAAGCTAGTCTAACCGGCGCAGAGATAAAAGGATTTATAGAAACTATACAAAAAGTTAATCCCAATCTAGCGCTAACTAAACAAAAACCAGAAATAACCGAAAGTTATAACTATGGAAGTGAAGATACGACATTCTTCAATAAGATTGCACCGATATTAATCGGTTATATATCATTTTTCTTTGTATTTTTAATTTCTGGTATAGCTTTGCTAAAAGAACGAACTAGTGGAACATTAGATAGATTATTAGCGACACCGGTAAAAAGAAGTGAGATTATTTTCGGTTACACTATCTCTTATGGATTTCTTGCGATAATTCAGACTATTGTCATTACATTATCCGCTATTTATCTGTTAAATATAGAAGTTGCGGGAAGTCTAGTTTATGTGATAATTATTAATATGCTGCTTGCTCTTGGAGCATTAGCACTAGGTATGCTTCTATCAACAGCTGCGAAGTCAGAGTTTCAAGTTATGCAGTTTATACCGTTGGTAATTATACCACAGATGTTCTTTACAGGTATTGTCCCTGTTGAAAGTATGGGGAAAGTGGCGGTGTACATAAGTAAAGTTTTACCTGTAACTTATAGCGGAGATGGTTTAAGTAAAATCATTTTGGAAGGTAAAAATCTTTTAGATATAAAAGGAGATATTATCGCCTTAACAATCTTTTTTGTAGTTTTAATTACGTTAAATATAATAGGATTAAAACGTTATAGAAAAGTGTAAAGAAGTAGAGTTAGGAGAAGTCGAGAGGAGAAGAAAATGGTAGAAAACATATTGAAGTCGTCCTTGGATTTGATGGCTGAAGGAGATATGCCACCTGGTAAGAAAAAAACATTAGAAGCAGCAATAATATTATTTGGTAAAAAAGGATATAATGGCACTTCAACGTTAGAAATAGCGAAAGCTGCAGGAGTAAGCCAGGCAACTGTGTTCAAATACTTTCGGACAAAAGAAGATTTGCTTATTTCAATAATTGCCCCGATTTTACCAAGATTATTTTCAAATTTTTTAGGTAGGGTAAAAAATATTAATACTATAACTGTCAAAGGAATTATTCATTATATAGTGAGAGATCGTTTTAGATTTATGAAAGAAAATAAAGATATTATAAAGATTATTTTCTCGGAAGTATTAACTAATGAGCAGTTAAAACAAAAGATAATTATAGGTGCAGAAGAAGTCTTTAAAGAAAGAAGATTGGATGAGTTTTTCGAGTATTTAAAACAGAATAATCCAGAAATCAATAAAGAATTGACATTACCTGAAATAATGAGACCTATTGCGGGAGCGTTAATTACATATTTTATTCAGAGATTCATCGTCTTTGATGGAGTTATCTGCGAAACAGAAGAACATGATTTAGATGTGATAGAGCGCCAAATATATAACTGTTGGACAATATAGATATAACTAAAAGGTATAGGCTAAAAAACCTATACCTTTTGTCTTATCCTAATTTAATTATCTTATCACAAATTGATAAAGTAGATTTGTTGTGTGAGATAATAATAGTAATCTTATCTTCTTTTTCTGCTTCTAACGCTTTTAAGACTTCGATTTCACTAAAAATATCAATATTTGCTGTTGCCTCATCTAGTATTAAAAGTTTACTTTCGTTATAGAATGAACGAGCAACTGAAAGACGTTGTTTTTGTCCAGAGCTGATATTAGAACTACGTTCACCAACAATCTCATTTTCACGACGGCGTAGGCTATCGACGAAATTTTTAAGGTTAGTGTGTTTAAGTGAATCAGCTAAGCGCTCTTTGTAAATATCTTTGTCAAAGAAGCTGATATTATTCTTAATTGAAGTGTTGAATAGATAGCTGTCTTGTAAGATTATAGAACTATTTTCTCTAAAGAAGCGGTTGTCGATATCGCGTAGATTTATGTTATCAATAGTGATGTTACCGTGCATATTCTCATCAGAGATGAATTTCATAATAAGTTTAGCAACTGTTGATTTACCACAACCACTTGGGCCGCTAATACCGATGATTTCACCACGTTTTGCAGAAAAACTTAGATTTTCGACAACGTTAGAATCATTATAACTATAAGTAAGATTGTCTACTTTTAACTCTTTAAAATCAACGATTTGTCCAGTGTTTTCTGGTTCTTCTGGTGTGTTCATAAGTTCTAAAAATCTCTTTCCACTCGCCATAGTTTGACTTAGAGTAGAAGCAAGATTCCCCATATACAAGATAGGAATAAATGATACGATAAACATTGCACTAAGGGCGATAGTTGTATTAGGGTTACCAAGCGTTGTAGCAAGGTAAATAAAACCAAGCACTCCAAAATTGTAAGTAATAACGTTTAAAGTATTTAAGTCTATTAGGAACTTATTCTTGATGTAAGAACTATGAGTTAATTCTTCTGTTTCCATGCGGATATTAGCTTTTTCTTCTTTGATTTTATCATATTGAAGAGCTTCAAAAATACCATAGGCTTGTTCAGAAGAATTGTTATTAACAGCTGTTAGTTTACGACGATAACCTTCACCAACTTCTTGTCCTTTATTACGAAAAGCAAGTGGGTAAACTAGCCCGATAATTATATAAACAAACAAAGCAACAAGGCCAAGTTTCACGCTGAAGAATAGTAGGAATGTGCTAACAACTAAGCTTTGAGCGATATAGATTAGAAATGGTGTAATAGTATGAGCGTAAAACACCTCTAATAGTTCTATATCGGTAGTAATCATCGTCATATAATCCCCAGACGTATTTTTTGTAAAGCTGTCGATAGAAATACGCTTGAATTTATCTAACACTTTAATACGTAATGCGTGTAAAACTTTAAAAGCTACATAGTGATTTAGTAGTTGTTCTGTATAGCTAAACAGACCTTTCAGTATCGCTAGAATAAATATTAAAATAAATAAAATAGCCGCTACTGTTGTAATTTTTGTTATAAAGAACAATGCTATAAAGTAGGTAAATACTACTAAAGTAAGATGTCCTAGACTTCCGAACAATGTCGCACGTAAAAGTGGTCGCTTAAACTCTTTCGCAATCGCTAAAATTTGTTTTAATTGTTTTAGTGATGTCATTACTCTACCTCCTTAGCTAAAAACTTCTCTTTTAATTGTTGTTGATCGTTAAATAATTTTTTGTATAGAGAAGGTTGGTCTATAAGTTGTTCATGAGTACCTTCTTCGATTATTTGCTGATCTTTCAATACATAAATATTATCAGAATTAGTAATGGTTTCTAAATCGTGAGAAATAACAACGATAATCTTTCCATTTTTAATTGAATCAAATGCATCAAGAACAATTTTTTTACTGTAATCATCAATGTTAGAAACAGCCTCATCTAATATATAGATATAACTATCTTTCAAAATAGCTTTTGCAGCAAGTAAACGTTGCTTTTGACCACCAGAAAGATTGCTAGCACCACAGCTAAGCTCATAGTCAAGACCACCGTTTTCAACGACGAAGTCTTTTAGATTAACTTTTTCAAGAGCATTGTACATATCTTCTTCTGTAATATGTTTATTGACAGAAAGGTGAGAGCGGATTGAACCTTGAACAAGATAGCTATCATTAGTAATAAGAGTAGCTATTTTAGACATTTTATTTGCCGGAATAGTGTCTATATCAAAAGTATCGTATTTAATACTTCCTGCGTAGTTAGAATTTAACCCTAGTATTAGTTTTATAATAGTAGATTTTCCACTACCACTTTCTCCAACAAGAGCAGTTTTTGTGCTAGGTTTGAAAATCATGTTAATATCTTTAAGTGTCGGTTCTTCGTTATAAGAAAAACTTACATTGCTTAAAACGATATTTTTTCCAGATGTTAGAGTAATATTATTGTCTTTTTCTTGTTCAGGATAATCAAGAAGTTTGTAGATATTATCTAACTCAACATTTCCCTTCATAGAAATATGGAATAATCCACCTAAAGCACGAAGCGGTTTGAAACACTCAAGAGTAGCAACAATAACGAAGACGATAAGTTTTTGGTCTTTCACGATAAAAATCGCAATAATAGATAAAACAAAAATCGAAACGTAAGTTATCGCATCCATTACATTAATCGAATTAAGTTGGTGGCGTAACAGAGCCATTGTTGATTTTCTATAACGCGCACTACGATTATCAACATCGCCAGCTACGTTATCTTCTTTTCCATAAATTTTTGCAGTAGTGAAACCAGATAATCTATCATAGAAAACTTCTGATAAACTAAGGAAATCACTAAAGTTTTGTTTGTTGGCTTTTTTTGATTTTTTAATAATAACCATAATAGATATAGGTATTAATGGATAAAGAACCAACATTGCGATAAATAGCAGAATATGAATTTTACCATAAACAATAAACGAACTTAAGACGATGAACAACGTCGCGAACATCTGAGGAACGAATTTGTTGAAATAAAACTCAATATTAACTATTGAAGAAGAGTTCATAACAAGAAGGCTACCTGTATTAACAGCCTCCGTATAATTAAGTGATAACTTTTCAACTTTGTTGTAAATCTCTTCACGCAAAGTATTTCTAACTTGTTTAGAAATTTTGTGACTAAAGAAATTATCTCCAGTAGTAGCTAAGTAGTAAATAACCAAACTTAATGTTGTTCTAAAAGCAAAAGTTAAGATAAAACCAGATTTAGAATGGTTATCTAATAAATAGAAAAGTAAATCTACAAAATTGTAGATGAAAAATAAAGAACACCAAAAAGCAACAAGTTTACACAAAGCAACAAGGTAAACTTCTTTTTTAATATTAAAGAGCGCCATGGCTCTACCGTCTATCTTCATAATATCTCCTTTTAAATATATTTAGATCTATAAAACAACGAAAAAGTTTAAACAAATATAGTAAAGCTTAGCTGACTTATATTGCAAAATATAGTTTAAAAATTATAAATACCAGTATTTAAAATTTTAATTACATAGAATAAACTTATTTCGTATAGGGGATCTATGCCCTTATTTGATATTCACTATCAATTAATATCTAATTTATTATACTATATAGAAAAAGTAAAAGATACATAAATGTTCATTGTTACGAAAAAGTTCAAAAATATAGTGATATTCAAGAAAACGTGTTAAATGTTGTGAGATAATACATATGTGACAAGAATATACAAAAAAAGAAAGGTTTCTGATATAATGTAAGCCAACCAAAACCACATTAAGGAGAAACCTTTCATATGAGTAGTATATCAGAAATATACCGTGTTCGTCAACGGGCAATTGAGTATGCAATAAAACATAATAATTCAAAGGCAGCAGTGAAGTATAAGACATCACGTCAGCAGATAAAACGTTGGAGAGACAGATACGACAGCACAGTCCAGTCTCTTCTGCCAAAAAGCAGAAGACCTAAGAGCCACCCAAACCAGCACACGCAAGAAGAAATAGAACTGGTTATGAAAAAATACAGGAAATTTGGCTATGAAGGGCTGGCAGAAGTTTATGTCAAAGCAAGAAAGGAAGGCTACAGCCGTACATACGATTCAATGTGCAAGATAATAAAGAAAATAAAGGGCAATGCCAAAGAAAAGCTTAAAAAGCAGCATAAAAGAAAAAAGAAGGTTGAACAGGCGAAGTACCCTGGGGAAAGAGTACAGATAGACATAAAATATGTTCCGGAAGAATGCATACAGTTTGGCACACGTGACCAGAAGTATTATCAAATAACGGCATTAGATGAATATACAAGAAAAAGAGTGTTAAGGATAGCAGATGAAAAAAGCACCTATCAGACTGCAAAGTTTCTAGAGAACTTGGAAAAGGAGCTGGGATTTGACATAAAGAAAGTTCAGACAGACAATGGGAAAGAGTTCACAAATTCTGAAAGTGATAAGAAAACGCTGTTTGAGGTGAAACTGGAGGAGAAGGGGATAGAGTACGTGACAACCCGTCCATATTCGCCATGGGAGAATGGAAAAGTGGAAAGAAGCCACAGGCTTGACAGCAAGTACTATGCAGACAAGAAATTTAAAAGCAAGGAAGAACTGTTAAGGTCAATAAAGAAATACAATACAAGATACAACAACATATCAAGAAAAGTACTAGGCTTTAAGAGTCCAAATGAAGTATTAAAAGAGTACAAGCAAAATCATTAGGTTAAAGCTACATTAGGAAAGAAATATTTTTTTTAATGTATTTTTGTAACAAATGTTTGACATCTATACAGATATTCAAATAGAAAACGTGTTAAAAATATTGATTAGTATTTATTTTAGGTGTATAATTTTAGCGAGGAGAGTAAATATGTCAAAGCTAGCAAAGTAAGTTGTAGAATTTATAAACTTTATTTTAAGTTTCGGATATATAATAAGTTCACTAAAGTAGATAAATGTAAAATTATAAGTGTAAAGATTATGGTGAGGAGGAGTTTGCAATGATAGAGTCATTAAATAGAATATGGAATAATTTCCTTGAATTTTTAGAAAAAAAACAAATCTATAAAGTTTATAATGGAGCGATGATTGCTGGTGTATGCAATGGGCTTGGTGAGAGATTCGGAATAAGTGTAAGTTTGTTAAGAGCGTTATTCTTAATTGCGAGTATCTTTTCTTTTGGAAGTCCGATATTATTATATTTTTTATTAGTAATAGTTATGCCGAGTAAACCGATAAAACAAAATTATAAAAAATCAAGCTACGTTGAAGGACGCGCTTGGGAAAAATAGATGAAATTATAGAAAAAGAGAACCATACTTATTTGAAGTATAGTTCTCTTTTTTGTTGCTAATTTACCTAAAACATATATTTATAGGGTTAAACATTTTTAGTTATAGGGATATCCCTAAATTCAAGTATCCTTTTAATCTTTAATTGTTAAGCTGTAGTATTTATAGTTTATATAAATTTTCACATATTCAAAGATATTTCCGTCAGAAAAATAAGTATATCTGTCGAACTCGAAACAAGGCTCACCTTCTTTTGCGATGAAGTCAGCAACTTCTTTCGGTGGATCAACTACAACTTTCATGTATTTTTTAGATTTTTCTTGGTGAATATCGATACGATATTTTTTCCTAATCATTGTTGCCAATTCTTTGAATCCGTCTATATCAGCTATATTGATATCTGGTAAATATTTAAGTGGAATATAGTTAGTTTGATGAGCCCAACTAACATTTCCGATATATTTAATACGGACAACTTTCAGTAATTTTTGATTTTTAATTTTTAATTTTGCGCAAAGTTCTTTGTCTTGAATAATTTCCGCTTCTATAACATCAGAATGCTCAGAAACAGATTCTTTAAAGTGTTTGTGGAAGTTGTTGTTTTCTGTCACGTAGACTTTTTTATTAACTAATGTTTTATTAACAAAACTTCCTTTACCTTGGATTCTAAAAATATATCCTGCAGTTTCCAACTCATTCAGAACTCGTACAGCAGTCGTACTACTTACGTTGTAAATTTCTTTGATTTCTTTTTCTGTATAAAGTTGTTCTCCCTCTTTAAACATACCAGTTTGTATTTTCAAAATAATATCATTAATAATCTTTTCGTATTTTTTCAAAAGTAAACCTCCTAGTTAATAATATAAATAAAATTCCCTAAAATTTAATGTGTTAATTCAATTTTATAATATCATTTAAAGTGAATTTTGTAAAGATAAAATAGAAATTTTTAATAAAAATTTTTTGAGGAGATATAAAGAAATGTTGGTGTATTTAACAAAAAATTATTTGGAATGAGAAAAAGAGAATTGTGCCAGTATAAAAGAAACCTAAATCTAAGATTTAAGTTTCTCTTTCAATTAATTTATTTTTTTATGAATGGGCTTATAGCTCCATATAGGGCTGCGTCGTTTCCAAGTGCAGCAGCTAAGAATTTAGTTTTGTTAATTTTTATCGGGTGTAGTTCTCTTACTTTTGCTTCAAGCTTGTTAAGAAGATAATCTCCTTGAGCAGAAACCGCACCACCAATGATAATATATTTTGGATCTAAAATACAAAGAAGATTAACGATACCGCGAGCTACTTCGTATAACCATTCATCAAGAATTTTTAGGGCGTTAGTATCTTCACGTTTACAAAGATCGAAGAATTCGATAACGCTAAGACCATCATACATTTCGGCTTTGATTTTACGGTCAAGTGCGATAGTAGACGCACGTTGTTCATATGTTGTATCAGTTTCAACATCATATACAGATTGACCGATTTCTCCAACACCGAAGTTAGAACCGAATGGTAAGCTGTTTAAGTAGTAAGCCCCACCGATACCTGTACCTAATGCCATACAAAATACTTCATCAAGACCTTTTGCTCCACCTAACCATTGTTCACCAAGAAGTGCGCAGTTTACGTCGTTATCAACATAAACATCTACTCCTAGGCGGTCTCCGAAATCTTTTTTGAAGTTTGTGCCTACGTAGTTTTTAATAGTCGGAGCCGCGCGAATAACTTCCATATTTATGTTATCGATTACCCCAGCGGCTGAAATCCCAGCTGCGTTGAAGTTATAGCTTTCACGAATCTTGCTAGCGATTCTAAACATTTCGTCAGTGATTTTTACTGTTACATTATCAGGAGTTTTACAAGTTTCGTAATGGATAATTTTGTAATTATCATCAAAAACAGCGAATTTAATACTTGTTCCACCAATATCTATTCCTAAATACATATAATACCTACTTTCTTAATTTCAGAGCCTAAATAAATTGTTTATAAATAAGGACTTATAGCCAAAGACTCTTTATTATGTTTATTTTTAAAATGTTTTTCATTGATATATTAACATAAAAATAAAAAAATAGAAATAGTTTCTTTAGTTTTTGATTAAGGAAAGAAAAATCACGGATATAGAAGCCTAAATAAATCGTTAAAATATTAGAAGTCGTGTGTTTTAGTAAATAAGGGTAGAGACAGAATAGCCAATATAGTTTTTTTATGTTATTATAAAAAAGCAGAGAAAATGTAGAAAATATTTATGATGAGGAGATAGTTATGGATACAATAATATTTTTAGAACCGGTATTTGCTGAAAGAATATGGGGAGGAAGAAATTTAGAAAAATTCAACTACGCTATTCCTGAAGGAAATATAGGAGAGGCATGGGTAATTGCCGCACATGAAAATGGTAGCTCTTTAATAAAAAATGGTGAGTTAAAAGGTTTAACATTAAAAGAAGCCTACGAGAAAAGACCGGAACTTTTTACTAAGAAAAAATACGATAAATTTCCATTGTTGGTAAAAATTTTAGATGCAAGTGATTACCTATCTGTGCAAGTTCACCCAGAAGATGACTATGCACGCGTAAATGAAAATGGTGAATTAGGGAAAACAGAATGTTGGTATGTTCTTGATGCGAAAGAAAATGCAGAATTGATCTATGGTCATACAGCAAAAACAAAAGAAGAGTTCAATCGTAGTATTGATGAAGAAAAATGGGATGATTTATTTATTAGAGAAAAGGTAAAAAAAGGTGATTTCTTCTATATTCCAGCGGGAACTTTACACGCAATAGGTGCAGGGAACTTAATTTATGAAGTGCAACAAAATTCTGATACAACGTATAGAGTTTATGATTATGACCGTACGGATAAAGATGGCAACAAACGTGAGCTACATATAGAAAAAACAAAAGATGTAACTGCGGTTCCTTTTGAAAAAGTCCAACTAGAGCAAGAAGTTTACGAAGTTGGAAATATAAAAGTAACACAACTTGCAGAAGAAAGATACTTTGGTGTTTATAAAATCGAAGTATCAGGAGAGGCGGAGTTAACAAAAAACGATACAGGGAATTTATTCACAGTGCTAGAAGGTCAAGGACGTATTAAGGTAGAAGATATTGTTTATGATATTAAAAAAGGAGATAGTTTTATTTTGATAACTCAATGTAGCGATTGTCTGTTAGACGGAGATATGCTGCTTATAGGGAGTTACGATAGATAATTACCCTTAATCATAGAATAGAGAAAAGTGAGGGCAAATAGATGTTTGTCATTGCTTTTTATTATGCCTAATTAACGTCAGAGGGGAGTTGATAGCTAAAAAGTATTTAAAGAGTTAAAGAGTTAACGTGGTTTAATGTGTTAAATAATTGACTTCTATATTGCGATGAGAGATAAATACCTAAAAGGCGATTTATGGAAGTGAAGTAATAGTGGATACTACTTTGTCAATATAAGGCGCTAAAGGGTTTTAAAAAAATAAAAAATTAGAATTTTTGCCTTGACAAATAAAAGTAAACGTTTTACAATATAATTGTATTAAAATTTAATGTGTTAAATAAAAAGCTAAAAAGCAAATAACGGAGGTTTTTATAATGAAAGATTTAAAAGGGCTGTATTCAGCATTGCTTATCCCATTTGACGAAAATGGTGAGGTAAAAGAAGAGGGGTTACGTCAAGTAATCGAGCACAATATCAACGTTAGTAAAGTTGATGGATTATATGTTAACGGAAGTAGCGGGGAAAACTTCTTATTAAACACTGCTCAAAAGAAACAAATTTTTAAATTTGTAAAAGAAGTAGTAGGGGATAGAGTAAATCTTATCGCTCAAGTTGGATCATTAGATTTAAACGAAGCGGTAGAACTTGCTAAATATGCGACAGAATTAGGGTATGACTCATTATCAGCAGTTACGCCATTCTACTATCCATTATCATTCAACGAAATCAAACACTATTACAAAACAATTATTGATGCAACAGACAACAGCATGATTCTTTACTACATTCCTTTCTTAACAGGGGTTAAAATTAGTTTAGATCAATTTGCTGAATTATTTGAAGATGAAAAAGTTATCGGTGTTAAATACACAGCGGCTGACTTCTATCAACTTGAAAGATTTAGAAGAAGATTCCCTGATAAACTTATCTGGTCAGGATTTGATGAAATGCTAGTTCAAGCGGCTATTACAGGAGTAGATGGAGCTATCGGTTCTACTTATAACGTAAATGGACAAACAAGTAAAAAAATCTTTGAACTTGCTAAAGAAGGTAAAGTTGCAGAAGCTTATGAACTTCAACATCAAGCTAACGATGTAATTGAAAAAGTTTTAGAACTAGGATTATATCAAACTCTAAAAGAAATCTTAAAAGTAAAAGGTATCGATGCTGGTTACTGTAAACAACCTATGAAAGTATTCGACTCAGCAAAAGTAGCAGAGGTAGAAAAATTAGTTAAAGATTACAATCTTTAATTATTAATGTAGGAGTAAATAGGTTAAGGGGAAAATATAAGGCGAAGAGCCTAGAAGTAAATATGTTTAAAAAAATAGGAGGAAGGTACCATGGATAAAGTAGGATTTGGTACGTTAAACAGTATAGTTTTAGCGCTATATTTACTAGCTATGCTAGTAGTAGGTATGTATTTCACTAAAAAAGCCGGGGAAAGTACAGAGGCGTTTTTCAAAGCAGGAGGGAAGGTTCCTTCTTGGGCAGTAGGATTTTCAATTTATGCAACAACGCTATCTGCCATTACATTTATGGCGACACCGGAAAAAGCATTTAATGGAGACTGGACATATGCAGCAGGGAACGTTGCGATTATCGCGATTATTCCGATATTAATTTATTACTATGTTCCGTTCTTTAGAAAATTAGATGTAACAACAGCGTATGAATATTTAGAAGAACGTTTCAACCCAAGTATGCGTGTTATTGGAAGTGTTTTGTTCTCATTATTCCACATTGGGCGTATTGCGATTGTAGTTTATTTACCAACAGTTGCAATTACTTCAGTGTCAACAGTTAACCCATATTTAGTATGTGCGGCAATCGGTATACTTTGTGTTATCTACTCATTTATGGGAGGTATTGAAGGGGTTATTTGGACAGACGTTATTCAAGGAATTATTTTACTTGGAGGAGCTATTCTTGTTATTATTCTTGGGGTATACCAAGTAGGTGGTTTTGGAAATGTTGCAACAGATGCTCTTGCTAACGGTAAAATCGTTACAGCACAAAAATTCAGCTGGTCATTTACAGCATCAACTATTCCAATTATCTTTATAGGATCAATCTTTAATAACTTACAACAATATACAGCTTCTCAAGACGTTGTTCAACGTTATAGCACTACAGAGTCTATTAAAGAAACTAACAAATCAATTTGGACAAACGGATTATTAGCATTTATCACTATTCCAATTTTTTACGGAATGGGAACAGTTCTATACAGTTTCTACAAAGGGGCAAATGCTGTAACAAAATTACCAGATTTCATGAACGCAGAAGTAGTAGGAAAAGCAGCTAACACAACAGCTTTAGTACCTTACTTCATCTTAACTGCGTTGCCAGCAGGTGTTGCTGGATTAGTTATCGCAGCTATTTTAGCGGCAGCTCAATCAACAATTTCTTCAAGCTTAAACTCAATTTCAGCTTGTGTTACTGTTGATATTAAACAACGTTTCTTCGGAACTAGTAAAGATGCTAAACAAGACGTTCTTTTAGCTCGTGTTATTATTATCATAGCAGGGGTATTAGGAACAATCGCGGCATTGTACTTCGTAAATACTAACCAAAAAGAAACTTGGGATTTATTCCTTAAATATACAGGTTTACTAGGGGTGCCTCTAGCAGGAACATTTGCATTAGGTATCTTTACTAAACGTGCAAATGGAGCTGGTGCATTATTAGGACTTATCGTAGCAGGATTAGTTTGTTACTATATCCAAGACTACACAACTTATGCAAAACAAAGTCCATTCATCTTCTCTGGATTCTCATTCTTAAGCTCATTAGTATTCGGATATATTTGTAGTTTCTTCTTCAAATCTACAAAAAATATCACAGGACTTACTATTCATACTAAAGATCAAGAATACGTAAAAGAAGCAAAATAATAAATTAATTTGATTAAATAACAAACTTACACAATAAAAGGCAGCCCTAAAATATTTAGGGCTGTTTTTTAAAAATTAGAAAATAATTATTGTGATACTTGTAAGAAGCGGTTATAATTTAATTGCAGAACGAAATAGAAAGGAGTTTTTATGGATATTACTGAATATTTAGGAAGTTGGGATAGACCTCTGGATTTTGATAGTTACTGGGATGAAAAGCTAGAATTTATAAATAGTGTACCGTTGGATTATGAGTTAACAGAGGTAGAGTTTTCAAACTTCGATAATGTAAAATACTACGATTTGTATTTTACAAGTTTTGATGGAGCGCGTATTTATGCGAAATTTATAAAACCTGTGAGTAATGGTGAAGTTCCAGCCTTGTTATATTTCCACGGTTATCCAGGATGTAATCGAAACTGGTTTGAAAAAACGGCGTATGCTTCTTTAGGTTATGCGGTTTTTGCGATGGACTTTCGAGGTCAAGGTGGAAAAAGTCAAGATATAGGTGGTATTCTTGGAACCACTGTTGCAGGGCATATAGTTGCTGGTATTGATGATGAGTTGGATAATATGATTTATGTTAAAAATATTCTTGATATGTGTTTGCTTATTCGTATTGCGAAAGATATTGAGGGGATAGATGCTAATAATATAAATTGTGCTGGTGGCTCACAAGGTGGGGGCTTTGCGACAATGTGCGCAGGTTTAAACGACATAAAAAAATGTATAATTCTTTATCCGTTTTTATCTGATATGAAAAAAGTTTATGATCTTGATCTAGATTTAGTCGCCTATGAGAGTATCCGTTATTATACACGTTGGTTCAGTTCAACAGGGGAAAATGATGAGAAACTATTCAATAGATTAGCATATATAGATGCGAAAAACTTTGCACCGAGAGTAAAGGCGAAAGTACTATTTGGAGCTAGTAATATCGATGTTATTTGTCCCATAGAAACACAGTTTGCAGTGTATAACAATTTGAATTGTGAAAAAGAGTTGGTTTTATATAAAAAATATGGTCACGAAAATATACCGGATTTTAATACAAAAACGGCAAGATTTTTATTAGAAGACTAGCAAAGGGAACGAGTCTGAAAACTTACATATTTTGCCAGATTGTAGAAAATCTAAGAGGAGGATAAGAACTAGTGAAATTAGAAAAAAATAGACAATTTGAATATAATTTGAACAAAATTGCCGATAATCATCCAAGGTTAGATTACTATGAATTAACCTATACAGCGGTGGATAATTCAAAAATTTATGCAGAAGTAATGGTTCCTAAAGGGCAAGCGCGAGGTTTGTTTATAGAAATACCAGATTACAAAGCTTTCCCAAAAGATTATCTTAACCTGGGGAGGTACGCAATACTTGATTATGCAGTAGCTTCATTACATGTTCGAGGACAAGTAGGGCAAAGTGAAAACAGACAACCAGCTTCAATTTATTTCCCATTTTTAAACAATCAAAATGATGAATTATATTATAATTTCGTTTATCAAGATGCAATAGATTTAGTAGCAGTGTTAAAAAAAGAATTTCCTGAATTAGAGATTAATTTTTTAGGAATAGGACAAGGAGCTAGTGTAGGCTTAGTTGCGGCTGCAGTAACAAAAGATATAGAAAGATTATTTATCTCAAACGCTCAAAATATAGATTTTGAAACTATTTTTAAAGAAAATGCTGATGTGGGAATTTACGAAGCTATTCGAGATTATAATCGTAATTTCCCAGAAAAAGAAGACTATATGTTAGATTGTTTAAGTGAAATAGACATTCTTAATTATGCAAAAGAAGTAGAAGCACAAGTTTATTATGGTTACTCACATCTAAACGTAAGAACACCGGAAAAATGTCAAGATAAATTATTGGGATTATTACCGAATAAAGAGACTATTCATTACCGAAAATTTGAACATGAAGTGCTTCAAGAACACTTCTTCGATGAGTTTGTTTTGAAAAAATTGAGCGTATTGTAAACGGAGTATAGAAAAATAAGGGAAAAATATTCAATATAATAATGTTGAAAAATAAAGATGCTATCAAAAGAAGGTAGTATCTTATTTTTTATGATTAAATAAATGATTAAGATAAAAGTATGGTATAATAGATAAAAATAAAAAGGAAAATAGTCAAAATAATGAAAAAGATAGTGATAAGAATAGCAATGGTAATGATGGTAATTGGTGTATTGATAACAGGGAAAATGTATTTAGATAGTTATCAAAATAAGAGTATAGCACAAAGTAAAGAGGTAAAAACTGCTATAGAAAAAATGTTGAAGGGGCTAGACGAAAAAGCCTTAACACCAGAGGGGAAAATAAAAAGTTACAAAATAGATGATAGTTATACAGAGCGAAATCCAATGGGAGGAGTTAGTGTAAAAATAGTGATTAATGGAGATGAAAGTCTATATTTAGGAACTATATTAAATAAATATTCATCTAGTAAAGAATATGACTTAGGTGTTCTTAGTTTTTCTCCTGAGTTACGTAAACTGATATATAAATAATGCGATTAAGAGTTATAAGAAGAAGTTAAATAAACACTGGATAACTCCAAAAATAGTAAATCGATTGTGGTAGACATTTTAATAATATATAAAAACCGTGAATCTAAAATAGCTAGATTCACGGTTTAATGTTATTTCATTTTTTCTAGTTCTTCGATAAGTTTTTCTTCAGTTAATGAACCTGGGAATCTATTTGCTATAGTACCATCACTATTGATAAAAATATGAGTTGGGAATGAGCGAATTCCGTAATTTATTAAGAAACGATCGTTAACATCAAATAACACTGGGTAAGTAAGGTTAAGTTCTTTAGCTTTTGCTAGGATAACATCTTTACTTTTATCGCTAGGATTTTGATTTTTGAAGACTTCATCGTTAGGAGAAGTAATAGATAAAAAGACAATATCCTCTCTAGCTTTTACTTTTTGATAAACTTTTTCAAGTTCTGGAATTTCGCGAAGGCATGGTCCGCACCAAGAAGCCCAAACATTGATATAAACTTTTTTACCTTTAAAGTCGCTAAGTTTAACTTCTTTTCCATCTTTATCCATTACTGTAAAGTTATAAGCTTGAGTTGTTGTTTTCTCTTCTTTTTTTTCTTGAGAAGAGTTTGATGCATCTTCTTTTTTAGGTTCTTCTTTTGAACAAGCTGTTAAAAGTAGTGAACTACTAAGTAAAGCAGCGCCTAATAGTGATAATTTTTTCATAAGTTAATCTCCTTTTTAATTAAAATATCTCATAAGTGATACGAAAGAACCACTTAGTATTAATATACCAATCAGAATTAATATTATTCCAGAAATTATTTGGGTATATTTTAGGATGTTGGTGTTTTTCTTGAAAATTTCTAATAGTTTAGAAGCGAAAAATGCTACTAAGATAAACGGTAAGATAAATCCTAAGCAGTACACCAATACCAAAATTATACTCATAATTCCTGTGTGGCTAGAAGCGTACAAAAATACACTTGCTAGAATAGGGCCGATGCATGGAGTCCAAGAAAAACTAAATGTGAAGCCCATAAGAAAAGCTAAAACTGGAGTAGTTTTGGTTCCTTTTCTTTTTACTTTGTTTTTGATAGAAAACTCTTGTTTTAAAAAACTAATTTTAAAAACTCCAAGTTGAAGTAATCCCATAAAAACAATAAGTATTCCACTAACTATTTGCAAAGTTTTAATATTTTCGTTTAAGAAAATGCTGATAAAGTTTGTTGCAAATGCTAAAATGAAAAATGTCGAGCAAATACCTAAGACAAAGGATAGTGTATTTGTAATGGTATTGCGCTTGTTAAAAACCAACTCACCGTGTTCGTTTTGTTCTTTTTTACCAGCCAGTATTCCGATATAGATAGGTAAAATCGGAATAATACAAGGTGATAAAAATGACAATAGTCCTTCTAAAAATAAAAGAAACATTTTCACTAGTGAAGTAGATGTGCTTAAATCTGTCATAAAGCCTCCCTTATTAGTGTATTAGCAAGTGATATTAATAATTTTTTTTATTAAAAAACTTACACGATAACTATATAATAAAATACTTATTAGTGCAATTTTTATGCTTCAAATATGACTCAAAAATTACGATAGTAAAGCTTTGTGACAGGTTTTTATCACTATTGTTACAAAACTGTTACAACTATTGAAAAAACTTTTTCTACATCATATAATGGTATTACGTCAAAATTAAAACGAAATTTAAAGGTATTTAAATGGAGTTAAAGACATATAGAAATTAAAGTTTTGAAATAACAATTTAGAAAAAATAGAAATTTAGAAAATATTATTAGAGAGCGTTTAGCTCAAAATTAGATTTTAAGGAGAAATTATTTTAGATGAGTAAATTACATAAATTAGTAGCAACAACGGCAATCGTATCAACAGTAGCTTTTGGTTTAGCACAAGTAGCTGATGCTGATACTTACACAGTTAAAAAAGGTGATACACTTTGGGATATCGCTATTAACAATGGAACAACTGTTGACCAACTTATGCACGATAACAACTTAACAAGTTCATTAATCTTCCCTGGAGATAAATTAACTTATAACACAACTGTTAACCAAGTAGCTCAAGCAAAACAAGAAGGATACTACTCAGTAGTTTTAGGAGATACTTTAGGGAAAATCTCTAGTAGATTTGGTGTATCAGTAGATGAACTTGTTAAATTAAACAATATCTCTAATCCAAATTTAATCTACGTTGGTGAAGTTTTAAGAATTGATGCAGCTGCAGCGGCTAAAACACAAACAGCTGCAACAACTGTAGCAAAAGCATCTGTAACTCAAACTGCATCAGCACAAACTGTAGTAAAAGTTGATCCAACAGCAACAGTAGCGGCGAAACCAGCAGCTACGCCAGCTCCAGCGGCAACTCCAGCTCCGGCAGCGAAACCAGCAGCTACACCAGCTCCAGCTCCAAAAGCTGAAGTTAAACCAGCGGCTACACCGGCTCCAGCTGCTACAACTCAAGTAGCGTCTTCAAACAAAGCGGCAGCTATTTATCAAGCAGCTATGGCTCAATTAGGAAGAATCCAAGATTGTACAATGCTTGTAACTAACTCTCTTAAAGCAGTAGGAATTAACTTCCACGACTGGCCAGCAGGATATATGAGTTTAGGAACTGTTGTTCCAGCATCTCAAGCGCAACCAGGAGACTTAGTATACTATGCTAACGGTGGTTTAGGATTTGCTCATATCGCAGTTTATGCAGGTAACGGACAAGCTATCCACGGTGGATGGAACGGAAACCAAACAGTAGTTAACAGTGTTAACGTTGGAAGCGGACCAGTATTTATCCGCGTAAGATAATTCGATAAAAAATAAAGCACTTTGAACATTTGTTCAAGGTGCTTTTTATACTTTACTGGAAATGCTGTATAAAAATAAGTCCTAAGGTTTTCCTTAGGACTTATTTTTAAGGTTTGATTTAAGAAAGTTCAGTTTGTAGTAAATCTTTAAAACAAATGCCGGCATCATGTAAATCTTTTTGATCGGGGTGTGTTTTTGATTGTTTTAGCATGTCTACCAAATCAGGTGTAACTTTGTGAATAAAATTAGGGTCTTTCCATGACAATATTTTGAAGACGATAAATACCTTAGGGTCTATTTTCCCTTGGCAAACAAATGTTTTAAGGACGTCGTTACCGCGTTCTTTCATAAAGTCTATATAATTGTTTATTGAATCATCTGCATGGTAATGCTCTCGTGGGACACCGCAAGTTAAAAAAAGCGCTACTTTTTTGTCTTTTATCTCTTGTACATTTATGAAATCTTGCATTTTTTTGTTGGCAGTTGTTTTGTCTGTCCAAGCACCTAAAATGTACAAGTCATATTGTTCTTGTAGTTTTGTTTTTTGTCTTTTTATATCTAGTAAAGTTACATCTGCTAGGCTTTTTATTTCATTATAGATAGCCTCTGCTACTTTTTTTGTGTTTTTAGTTCTGCTTGAGTAGGCTAGTAGTACTTTCATAATTTACCTCCGAATTGTAGTAAACTTATTATAACAAAAAATAAAAGAAATATATAGTAGATTTTACAAATAATTTTTTTAAAAATGTTACTAATTATATTGAGAGAAAATTGCTTCGCAGGAGCGATTTTTTAGTGTTATAAAACGAGGTTTGTTAAGGAAATTAAAGGTTAACAATTGCTAGATTACGGGAAGTATAGTATTATAAAAATTATGATATGGAGGTAGAATTAATGGCGAAAATTTTTGATTTGACGAGTAATGCATCCTTTATCGTCTATAGGATAGAGGCACTAACGAAAATGAAGACTTCAAAGAAGATGATATATAATTTTGTTGAATTGGAGAAAAAAACAGGTAACTTTCCATTAGAACTAGAGTTTGTAACGAGTTTTTATGATGAAAAAACGGGAAGTAGTGGAAGTTTATTTAAAAATACTAAATTAGATAATTATATTTTAGCTTATACGGGAACAAATTATTATTTTGACCGCGAAAAGGATTTGTATGCTGATGTTGTAGGTATTTGCCTTGGGCAAGGAGAACATTATCCACCGTGTTATAGGTTTTATAAGAGAATGGTAAAAAAGTATGGTGAAAATATTATTTTAACTGGGCATTCTTTAGGTGGAAATATCGCTATGCGTGTTGCTTTGGAATATAATGTTAAGGAAACAATAGTTTATAATGCAGCGCCGTTATATTTAAAAGATGGTGTTGATATTTTTATGACGCCAGATATGGATGAAGCTTTATATTATGAGAGATTAGCTAGATATAATAGGAAGGTAAAGAAGATTGCCAAGAAAAAATTGGAGTTTACTGGTTCTGTGAAGAGAATTGTTTCTGAAAGTGATATTTTCACGCGTATTTCGGAATTGTTGGGCATAGGCTGTTATTTAGGAGATGTTTATATAATAAAAGATGCAGGGATACATGGTATAAAGGGGTTTTTAGGAGATAATCAAGAAATAATGGTAGCTCTTTTAGAAAATGGAGATGTTAATCATAAAAATATTGTTGCAGAGTATAAAGAATTTTCATTAGAAGATATTAAATTGTTAGGTATATTATCGAAAGATATTTTGGCATCTTTGAGCGATCAGATTAACTCAACTTTGCAGAGCGAAACTGTCTTGAATAGTTTAAATAAAAATTCTTATAGTGTGACATTTAACAACTTTATACAGAGTGTGTTAGATGAAATTGAGAAGAAGAAAAAATTAGATGTAAAGTAAATCTTTCATAGAGTAGGCGATAAGGTAGGGTAAAGGCAAGAGAGTTTTAAAATATTTAAGAGATTGTTAATATACTTAATTATACGAATCTTTTACATGTTAGGTGCTGAAAAAAAGAAAAAAAAATGATATAATATAGAAGAGTCTATGCGAAAAAGTAGAAAAACTAGACTATGAAATAATTTATAATTAAGGAGGAGCTCGGATGGCTGAATATAAAATTTTAGTAGTTGATGATGAGGAGCCAATTGCAAAAATTCTAGACTTTAATTTGAAAAAAGAAGGTTATGATGTAATTATAGCGAATGATGGAGAACGTGCGGTTGAACTTGCATTTAGCGAAAATCCGGATTTAATTTTATTAGATTTAATGTTGCCTAAAAAAGATGGTATGGAAGTTTGCCGTGAAGTTCGTGCGAAGAAAAATATACCTATAATAATGCTAACTGCAAAAAATAGTGAGATTGATAAGGTGCTTGGATTAGAATTTGGGGCAGATGATTATGTAACTAAACCATTTTCTACAAGAGAGCTTATGGCTCGTGTTAAAGTAAATCTTCGTCGTGTTTCAAAACAACAAGAAGATGTAGAAGAGGAAAAAACAAGCGAGCTGGCGATAAAAGATATAGTTATTTATCCAGATGCATATGTTATTAAGAAAAATGGTAAAGAAATCGATCTTACACGTCGTGAATTTGATCTGTTTTATTATTTAGCTCAACACCCAGGGCAAGTTTTAACTCGTGAAAACTTATTACAGACTGTATGGGGATATGATTATTTTGGAGATGTGCGTACAGTTGACGTTACGGTAAGACGTTTAAGAGAAAAGGTTGAAACTGATTCTTCACAACCAGAATATATTATGACACGTCGTGGTGTAGGATATTTCATAGGTGAAGAGTAATGAATTTATTTAATTACAAGAATGTTAATAGACGTTGGTTTTCGTCTATAAGGGTTAAGTTCGTTGTTGTCTATGTTCTTGTAAATATAATAGCTCTACAACTGATAGGGCTATTTTTTACAGCACAACTAAGAACATCTAATATAAATAACTTTGAACAAAATATTATTGAACAAGAAAAAATTCTGAATTACCATATTCGTGAAGAGTTAGATAAAGATGGCAAAAAAACTGATAATGAAGAGCAAGCAGGTAGTGCATCAACGGATGGAGAAAGTATCAAAATAGAAGGAGATGTTGCTTCTGCTAATGCTAAGAGTGGTATTGCAAAACTTATTAGTGAATTTAATATACAAAAATTATTATCTGTCAGTATTATTGATAATAACTCTAAAGTTGTAGCTTCATCATCTAAAAATGGAAATGACGAATATTTAGCTAAAAGGTCATTTGACCCATTAGTTAGCCAAGTGTTAAAAACAGGAGAAAGTGCGAAAAAAATTCAGAATAACGTCGAATTAGGAAAGAGGGTTTGGATTTATGTCAGCCCTATAAAGCAAGGAGATAAAATCGTAGGTGTAGTATCATTGATGGCTGATATAGAAAGTGTTTATCAGGATGTTAATGGTATTACTGGAATCTTCATTATAGGGACAGTACTATCTATTTTAATCACGACAATCATAGGTTTCGTTGCCTCGAAGACAGTTACAAGTTCTATTGAAAAAATGAGTTCTCAAGTTAAAAAAATGGCGTCTGGGAACTATGGTACGGTCGTTGGGATTGATACTAATGACGAAATAGGCGACTTGGCAAAAGTATTTAATAAGATTTCTAAAAGGATAGAAGAGGAACAAGCGGTAACTGAGACAGAACGTAGAAAGCTAGCGACTATTATCGAGAGTATGATGGATGGTATTATTACGACTGACAATAATGGTCGAATAATCTTGATTAATACTTCTGCAGAAGATATGATTGGTGCTCGTGATGAGGAGATTTTTATCGGGAAAGATGCGCTGAAAATTTTGAATATTACAGAATATGAACATATCGGAGATATTATCGAGGCAGAAGATAGTTTACTTGTTAATACTTCGAAAACTGATGAAAGTTTGTTATTGCGTGCAGAGTTTTCAAAAATAGTTAAAGAAGAAAAAGAAGACTTGACGCAGATGTCAACGGAGTTAGAAGGATATATTATAGTTCTTTATGATGTAACGGATCAAGAACGTCAAGAAAAAGAACGTCGCGAGTTTGTTTCGACGGTATCTCACGAATTGCGTACACCTTTAACAACGATGAATAGTTATATTGAAGCATTGGAAGAAGGGGTTATAAACGATAAAGAACTAGCTCCACAGTTTATCGATACTATCCACAAGGAAACAAATCGTATGATTAGGATGGTTAATGAGTTAATGCAACTAGGGAAAATGGATATTAAAGAAGAGCATTATGAAAAAGAATTTATAGATATTAATAAGCTGATTGAACAAATATCTAATAGATTTGAATTAACTCATCCGGAGAAGAATTTTATAAAACACACTTCAAAAACTCCTATTTTTGTTGAAGGTGATCAGGATAAACTTACTCAGGTGTTTGACAATATAATGAATAATGCCATAAAATATTCTCCAAATGGTAAAAATATAACCATTCGAGTAAGACAAAACTATAATCATAATAGGGTTAATATCTCGATAAAAGATGAAGGTGTTGGAATACCGCTAGTACATATTGATAAAATATTTAATAGATTTTATCGTGTAGACAAGAGTCGACAAAGAAGTATGGGAGGGACAGGTCTTGGACTTGCTCTTGCTAAAAATATTATCGAGGCACATAAAGGTCGTATTTGGGCGCAAAGTAGAGAAGGTTATGGGACAATTATTTTTGTAACCTTACCTTGTGAACGAATAGATGACGAATGGTTGTAGGGAGGCTTGTATGAAAGGTATAAAAAGAGAACAGTTTAAATCTATTTTGTTAGTATGTTTGGTGTTTTCTAGTTTATTATTATCGTATTTAATAATAACTTATAAACCGGATTATGAGTTGTTCACTCGACAAAGTCAACAAAAATTGCCAGAAGCTGATAAAAATAATTTAGTTGGATTTTTAATTCCGGATTCTGTGGTAAAAACATATCCAGGCATGAGAGAAGAGGCGATAGTTCCTAATTCTATCACCAAAATAGCAACTGTCGAGGCGGTAAAAGATAAGAAAGTTCTAAAAGAGTTATTAATAGAACTAACTAACAGTCAAAGTACCGAAGTCCGTGTTCGTAATCGTAATATAGAAGATATTACAACGAATAGTATTTCTGAAAAAATATCAATAAATTACCAGGAAACATTGGATTCATCACTTGTTAAATCTCTTTTCTTTTCAGAAGAAAATTCTAATGTTAGTCTGGAATTTGACACTGTAGTACTACTAAAAGATAGGCCTAATATGCTGTATTTGTATAAAAAAGATGATAAGAACTATCTTCAAGTTACATTAAAAGAAGCGGTTTATGACAAAATAAATGAGAAATTCAATGAAACAAAAAAAGATTATGCCAAATATAGTTTAAATAATAAATTTATTTATTTAAAAGAGGCTGATGAAGAAAAAGTAATTGATGAGTATAGTGCGGAAGAGGTTAATATAACTCGTCTAGCTAAAGATGTTTTTGAGAAAAAAGGTGATGTTCGAGTTGGGGCTGATAATGAGATAACAGATGGTTATGCTATTTTAAAATCGCAAAACCACAGAATAGTTTATACGAATCCTTCTAATGAGGGAGGGAAAGAGGTAGGTACAACTGTTGCGATAAATAATACCATTAATTTCTTAGAATTAGGCTATGCTAGTGATACAAATTACCAGTTAACAACGTCACTTGATGGTATTACAATATTCCAAGAAACACATAAGGAATCTATTGTTTTTAGTAAAGAAGGGCACGCGGACATAGTTTCTGAAGATAATAGTAACGGTATATATCGACTTACTTCTCCGAAAAAATTAACGAAAACATACCTGTCTTCTAAAGAAGTGAGTCTTTTTGAGGTAGAAAAAACGGAATATGTCATTAACTATCTATATAACAATACTAATTTAAAAAATGTAACGGATATAGTTTTAGGTTATGAAAAAACTTATAATAAAGAGAATAATAGCTTTAGTTATACGCCGGCATGGTATGTAAAATATAATAACCGATATATGAGCTTTAAGAAAATAAAAGAATTAATAGACGGAGGAGGGAAACTATGAACTGGGGAAAAATGAAGAGTTTATTTATTTATTTGTTCATTGTTCTAAACACCGTTCTACTAGGTTCTTATATCTACACAATTCAGAAATATAAAACAGAAATAGTTCAAGAAAAAGAAATTATAGAAAAAGCTATGAAAAATGACAATATAACGGTAGAGGAAAGTACAATCAAAAAGGATAACTTAGGTTATGTGAATGTCACGATAGCTAGCTTTAAGGATTTTAAAAAAGAGAACTTGGGCTTAAAGTATGATGTTGAAACTTCTGATAAAGCATCTGTTTTAAAGGTTACTACTGATGCCGTGATAACAAATGTATCTAAAGGAAATTATAGAGCAGAGCTAGATGCATTTTTATTAGAAAAGTTCAAATTTGGTTCAGAATACACATTTTCTAGTTATAGCGCAAAGAGAAACGAGATAGTTTATGAGCAACAAATTGATGGTATTAGAGTGTTTGCAAATAAAAATGCTAGAATAGTATTTGACGTTGATTCAAATGGAGATGTAAAAAAATTCTCCCTAACTAGTGTTACTAATATAAAGAAAGATAAAAGTGAAACATTGGTAACTCAGATGCAGGCAGTTAATAGGTTGTATCATGAAGACTTAATCCCCAAAAACTGTAATGTGAAAGCAACTTTAGGCTATTATACTTATATTTCTCAAACAGAAAACCAAGTATTAATACCTACGTGGAGTGTTATCTTAACGACAGCTGATGGGAAAATAACTACATATTATGTAGACGCAATAAATCTTAATGTCTTAAATAGGCAAGGAGTAAATACAAGAGGTTAAATACTTTTGATAGTAAAAAAGACTAGATGTTGATAGATAAATCATTTCCGATAGGATAGATTATTTATTAACATCTAGTCTTTAATTTTTATAATTTAATTATTCAGCAAGATATGCTTTAAGCATCCAAATATTTTTTTCTAATTGAGTTTTGACACCAAGGGCAAAATCAGAAGTTCCTTGATCTCCTTCTTCTTCAGAAAGTTCCATAAGTTTAGAAAGGTCTGCTTTTAATAATTCGAAGTCATGGAAAACTGCAGCAACCATTTCTGAAGTGGTTTCTTTTTCAGTTGCTTCTTCGATAGTAGCCGTTTCTAAAGCTCCTTTAAGTGTAGAAACTGGGCGTCCGCCGATTGCTAATAGTCTTTCAGCAGCTTCATCTAAAGTTGCTGTAGTGTAATTATAGTAATTTTCAAATACAGTATGTAGAGTATAAAAACTACGTCCATTTACATACCAGTGGAAGCTGTGTAGTTTTGTATAAAGTACTGTAAGATTTGCTACAAGTTTATTTAATTCGTTTTTATGTTTCATTTTTCATTCTCCTTTATTTAATTAATTATATTTAGATTATAACACTCTGAATATGAGCTGTAAAGACTATTGCGCCTTAATAGTTAGTGGGAATTGTTATCAATAATAATTGTCTTAAAGAAATGTATTTAGTAGAGCTGATATTTTTCATAGATATGTTTTATTTTTGGTATATTTCAAAAAAATAAGAGTGCATTATTTGAATAGAGTAGGTTAAGTTTGTTACAATAGGAACAAAGAGAGGAAGAATAATGGCTAAATTATGTATATTTTTAATTAACTTATATAGAAAATATATCTCGCCCTATACAAAGCCGCGTTGTAGGTTTTCTCCGACTTGCTCGATGTACGCGGTAGAAAGTTATAAGAGATTTGGTTTTTTCTTAGGAACTTATTTAACGGTTAAAAGATTATTGAAATGTCATCCATTGTATAAGGGAGAGTATTTTGATAATGTTCCGTTATTCAAGAAGGATATTTTCAAATATAATAGAAAAAAAGAAGACTAACACACTGTTAAAATTAAATTAGATGTTAGTCTCTGTTTTTTTAGAAAACCGACAAAATTTGTTGTTTTGTTGGTTTAAAGGCGGAATTTGTGTTCTGGATAAATTGAGACTATGCAATCGAGAATCGTCGAGGTGATTAATTTAAAATTAAGTTGCCCAACGACAATAACGGAATGCCCCTAAACTATAAGAGTATTTGTGAGTAAGTCCTCATTATTATCCACAAATCCTAACTATAAGTGTTATTTTTCGACGCTATTCCCTGCATCTACCCATGCGGCAATTCCGCCCGGGAATCTATAAACATTTTTAAAGCCCGCTTCTTTAGCTATAACAGCACCAACGTGACTACGTTCGCAACCTACAAATCCACAGTAAACAACGATTTTTTTGTCTTTATTATCGCCTAAAGCTTTTAAGAATGCAGCTTTTTCTTCGGGTTTTACATCTTCTATTTTTACGGGTAAAACAGCATTTACTGCAGATTTAATGTGAGATTTTTCGAAACTTTTTGCTGGCATTGTATCAACGAGTACCATTTCTTCTTTTCCGTCAAGAGCTTTTTTTAGTTCCTCAGCGCTCATAAGGTTGTAATCCCCGGTTTTCACTGCTTTTACAAGTTTAATAGCAGCTTTTTCCACATCTGCTTCTTTTCCATCCTTGTAAGTACGTACAACTCCATCGCTGCTATTACTACTACATCCTGCAAGTGATGCGGCTAATAGAATACTTGATAATGCAAGTGTAACTTTATTTGTTTTTTTCATAAGTTGTATCCTCCTAATATTTTTACACTTTTATTATAACACATAAAGATTGATAAATAAAATATTTTTAGTAAAAAAGTTTACAAATAAGGATTTTTGTTTCTAGTATTACTGTTGTTTTATTGGAAATTATAGCGCAGATTATATAATAAATAATAAAAAATAAATTTATTTATTAATAATATGTTTTTGAAAGAATAAATATAAAAAAGCAATGTAATCGGAAGGATATGTGTAAAAAATAAAAACACGAAATAGAATAGCCCTTAAAAAATAGGATAAAGTTTTTTGATACTAATAAGTGTAGTAAAAAAGCTTCTTAAAATAGTTGAAAAAAATTTTAAAAAGGTATATTATATAAGTTAACAAAAAACAATGGAGATAAGGGATGAAGGAAATCTCCAATTGATATTTTATTGTGAGTAAGGAGGCTTGTTTTATGAGAAAACGAATATTAGGAGCTGTGACTTTTATTGCTGCTATCGGAGGGGTTATTTATATGAAAAATAATCCAAAGTATAAAGAAATAATTCAAACAGTTAAGACAGCTGACGCGCGTGGATTGTATGAAAAAATTATTTTTGAAAAAGATAAACTGGCATTCACAACGAAATCAAAAATTAAAGATTATAAAATTGATTATGAAAGTATAAAGCAGGTTGGGGAAAGAATTTTTGCGCGACTAATAGTTAATAATGATGAGAAATTAAGTATTGATACTGTAATTAACGAAGGAGAACCGCTTGTAGAAGAGGTAAAACATTCTGAAGAACTGGATGAATTATTAAAAGAAGAATAGGGACTTATCAATTTTATTATAGGGATTAGGTATGTAAATATTACTTTTAAAGGACTTATTACTATATTAAATTTTATATTGATGTATTTATTTAGATAAAAGTTGGAAATAGTTTTAAACGGCTTTTATCTTTTTTTGAGGGTTATAGAAATAGGTTTTAGGTAAGGGGTATAATAAACATAGCAAATAGTTAAAGGAGTTTATAGCTGTTAATAGTAGATATTATACAGTTGTCTAAATTAAGGTTGAGAAGATGATTGAGATAATAGTAAATTCAAAACATAAAAAATCATTATTAGAGTTAGAGAAAATTGAGAATATACTAAATCGAGAAAAAATAGAATATAAAGTTTTAAAAACTAGTAAAAGTAAAAATGCACAAAAGTTAATGGCTGAGGTTTCTTCGAGACAGATTATTGTAATCGGTGGGGACGGAACGATAAATGAGGTTGTTAATAATTATCATGGAGAAGATATTATATACTTGGCGCAAGGATCAGGAAATGATCTGGCACGTTCGTTACGACTAGAGAGAAGCCCTTCTTGTATAATAAAACTAATGAACTCAAGCGTCTTTAATACGTATGATGCAGGGGATGTGAATGGTAAAAAATTTTGTTCAGGATTCGATATTGGTTTTAATGCAGATGTCATTAATCGTGTAGAAAAAACAAGACTAAAGAAATATTTCGGAAGTTATATTTATTTAGTTGAAGGAGTTATAACAATTTTAAAATTGAAAAAATACTATGCAAAAATTCAAGTAGGGGACAATATTTTAGAGACAGATAGTTTACGTCTGTTAAATGTAATGCTTCAACCGTATGAAGGTGGTGGGATTAGATTTTCTAATACAGCTACAGGACGAGATGGACAGTTTCATATTATGATAATGGCTGATATGATGTGGTTTAGATTTGTTTATAATTATATCTGCTTATTATTACATAAACATGATAAATTAAAGGGTGTCCAAATTTTAAAGGCGGATAGTTTATCAGTAGAAACATCGCAATCACATTACCAAATTGATGGCGAGTTAGTTGCTAAGGACAAAAAGATGCAACTTAAATGTATTAAAGAATTTTATAAGATTAAAAAAGAAGGAAGAAAATAATTATAGTTTAAGATAATTAAACAAAAATAGTATAATTTACCGAGGTAGTAAGTCTTTTTAGATTTGCTACTTTTTTCTTTATATCAAAGATATATTGTCTATAATCTTTGCTAACGAAATTTGCTAAAAAGATATAGTTATAGAGTGGTTGGTGATTAGAGCCAATATTTATGATATAATTTTAATAAAGAAATAGGATTCATTAAAATATGTAGTATTGTGAGTAAAATTTGATTTTTCTAAGTAGCAGAGAGGGGCTATAATTTTATGAAAGGTGATATAAAAAAACATTATTTATACAAATATAATCAATATGTTTTTAATAAAAAATGGGCGAAGTACGAAGTTTTTCAAAACTTAAGTCAAGAGGAAGTGGATGAGACTTGTGCAGAAGTTGCTCGAAAAACAAAAATACTAGCGTTGGTTTTTGGAATTTTATATCTTTTTATTATGTTTATGCTAACGACGTGGGTAATAATGAATCCTTATCAAAATAGTTTTACAAGTTGGTATTATAATACTTTAGAGACTGTATCACCACTTATTAATGGGTATTGGGGTAGTGCACCTTATGAGAAAAAAGGAACGGTTCTGCTAATTTTTATAGAAGTATTACCTATCTTTATTCTTGATTTAATACCGTTGTTATTATTTATTTTAATATTAGATTATATATTATTAAAAAGAAAGTTAAATATTATAGCCAAATATAAGGAGTATTAAGCCGGCAAGTCGGTATTTGAAGATTATTAATGTTGTATGATGAGTGATTAAGAGAAATTCAGAAGATTTCTAGCTAAATTTAAGGAAATCAATAAGGAGATGATTTTAATGATAGAATGGATTGAATATTTTTTAATAGGGCTTGAAGAAATGTGGAAGAATAGGCTTTTTAGACACGTGATAATAACACTTTTAGTAATATTTATGCTTATTATTTTTCGTAGATGTAGTATTGTTCGCCAAAGTAAAGGATCTTTTTTTGCACCTTATCATATAGCGGAAGGGAAGCTTTATATTCATAATGCATTTGTTATTAGAAAAAGAATTATTCCATTAAAAGAGATAAAATGTATTAGAATTTCTTGTTTTCGTGGAAGAAGTGGGGGAGGAAAGAGATATATGTTATACATCGATAATAAACAAGGTAAAACAACAGCCATTATTTTTGGAAAAGATAAGAAAAATGATAAGTTGATAGAGGAGTTAATTAAAGAAAGCAGAAGACATGGCATTAAAATAACCAATATGTCTACATTTTTAAAGTTTTAGTTTGGGAAAGAACACTTGATTGTATAATGCGGTTAATAGAGTTAAAAAAGATAAAAAGGAGTTAAAAAATTATGGGGAAATTTGAAGGCTTTGATTGGGGGACTTTTTGGGATGATAGTGAATATGCTTTAGAATCTCATGTAGGAAAAGAGCCGACTGATGAAGAAATAAAAGAGATTGAAGATGAGCTAGGGTATAAGTTGCCGGAGTCTTATATAGAATTGATAAAAAAACATAATGGAGGGATACCATTTGCTACAGTTTTTTCTACTAGAGAGACAGCTGTTCATATTGAAAGTATTTATGGTATTGATAAAACGAAAATGTACTCACTTTGTGGTAAATTAGGAAATGAGCTTTGGTTAAATGAATGGAAGTATCCAAATATAGGGATTGCTATAGCTGATACTATTTCAGCAGGCCATCATATGGTATTTCTTGATTATAGAGAATGTGGGTGTGATGGTGAGCCTAAAGTGGTACTAGTAGATCAAGAAGATGATTATCGTATTTATCAACTGGCTGATAATTTCGAAGATTTTATAAGAGGTCTGCGAATTAGCCCATATAATATTACAAATGAAGATTTCTTAAAGTGCAGTGAGAAACAAAGATTAGAAATTATAACAATATTAGATAAAGAAAATGATTATGAAAGTATTATAGAATTTCTGGAATATGTTGGAGTTCAAAACTTAAGTGCAGAGTTTATAGGAATACTAGCGAAAACATACAATAATGATAATAGGTTAGAAGATGCTATGAGGATACTGGATATGATTCCGGAAAAAGAACGTGATGCCACTTGGTATTATCGTTATGGTTATTCTTACTCACAACTATCATCAAATCATGGTTATAAGATTGAAGATGAGGTGTTGCAGGCTCTTACTATGCTGGAGAAATCTATAGAGTTATCAAAGGATAATCAGGTTATAGAGTGGTGTATGGAACTTGTTGAGTTTTATAAATTTAAAAATATACTCGAAAACAATGAAGAAAGATTTCCGCTTGCATATAAACATTACAAAGAATATAGAAATAATTTAGTTAAATTAGAAGAAAATAAAAAATATAAACAGATTACACTAGATGATGTGAAGAATTTTAAAGATATTTGGGAAATATTAGAGCCGATGTATTGGACGATAGATATATATAACTCTTATGAAAAATATCTACAATCAGCTGAGCCGTTTACCTTGGAACAAAGATATCTGAATGCAATAAACTGGTATTTTATAGAGGTTAATAACGGAGGACATTTGCAATTTTTATGTAATTTAACAGGAATAGTTTGGGAAGATACGCTCAAAGGTTTTAGATTATTTGGTATGACGGAGTTAGCCGATAATTTTCAAAAAGTAGTCGATTTGTTTAGAGGAAGTATTCCTTTTGATAATGAGGAACGTTGGAACGCGTTGAAAAGTATGGATGATAGCCTAGAGGAATTTTTAGAACAAGCGGATAACTTTGTTTATGACTATGAGGGGATTTACGAAGATACCTATATTAGAAATCATCCGGAAAAATTTATTTTTAAGTAAAAATTAGATAAAAAAGATTTTTAGTTTTCTTTTAGGTCATCTTTATGCGATGTGCGGGAGCTAGGAAAAGACTATATAGCAGATTTAGACAAATTCCAGAGAAAATGTAGGATAAAGGGATTTTAGAAGGAGTGAATCGACATCTATCTAAGTATTTTGAGGGTGAGATGAAGAGAAAAAATGCGATATGCTTGTGATTTAGGAATCTATCGTAACGGAACATCTTCTAAAGATGTGGGATAAAGAATCACAAGCATATCAAAAGTAGTTGATTAAACAATTTATACAGATTGTTGATATAATCTATATAAACCTAGTATTATACTCCATTGCTCTAGCTATTTTTGGTTTAGCAGGTTTATTAGTAATATCAAACTCTGTTAAAAGATTTTCAAAAGCTATTTTCCCTTTTTCAAAACTAGTCGCTTCAAATTCAAGTTCGTAATCAACTATATCTTTTAAGAAGGCTGTTTTATCTAGGACCAATAACCCATCTTGAGTTTTTACCTCGTAACGCTGTGTTTCAATTTTTTGAATTAGCATTGGCGTTTTTATTTTTAGATTAAGTCTTTCCAGCTCGCTCATAATTTCGTTAGGTAAGGTTGGTAAAACAGTTGGCTCTTTCGGAAAACTCTCATCAAGAGGAACGTTGATTTCGATATTTTGTGTAACCCCTTTGATTTTTAAAGTCATTTCCGTTTTGCTATTTGTATAGCGAATACGCAAAGCAGAATTTGCCTTTTTAAAGCTTTCGTTTGCATCATCATAATAAAAGTTTTTGTTGATTATTTGCTCTTTATTCGCTAGGTTAAAGGCAGCATATAACTTTTTATATTCTTCTTCGGTTAATAAATTTTTAAATTCTATTTCTATTTCGCGCATTACAGTTCCTTTCAGTTGGAATTTGATTTTTATATATTATTTTTCTTTTCTAAAGCAAGGACAAAGGGTGCATTATTTTTTTGATTGATAAACTGATAGCTTAGTACTTCTACTTCTTTTTGATCAAGTTTTGTTAAATGGTTAAGCAAAGCTTCTTTTTCTATTTTTCCATTTTCATGTCCCCAGTAAACAACAATTACAATACGACCATTAATTTCAAGGTTGGTAAGAAATTTGTCTATTGCTAGTAAAGTAGTATCTGCAAGGGTAGTTATCGAGTGGTCTGCATTAGGAAGGTAACCAAGATTAAAGACAACAGCTTTAATTGGCTCGCTGACATAGTTATCAAAGTTGCTATGTGAATCTAAAATGACTTCACATTTTTCAAGGCAGTTGTTTGTTTGTAGTAGCTTTAATGTAGAATCAATCGCTTGTTGCTGAATATCAAAAGCGTAAACTTTCTTTGCTGCACTTTGTGCTAAAAATAGGGTATCATTACCATTGCCACATGTTGCATCAACAACAATCGAATTTTTATCTATTACTTCTTTCAAAATTTTCTTACTAAATGCGAGAACTTTATCCATTTTCTCTATCCTCTTTCATTTCGTTAACAATATCGCTAAGTTCGTAGTAAGTGTCACATGCGATAGTAAAATCTAGTGAAGTATTGATGATTTGAGCGAGTATTTTTGCATTATCCGCTGTGTAGTCATCAGTATGGTCACTATTTTTCTTTAATTTTGATACTAGATTTTCAAGTTTGTTAATAAGGTCATCTTCAGTAATTTCATCTTCGTCATTATATTCACTAGTGTAGTCTTTAATATTATAGCTTAGTGAATTTTTTAGCGGTGGGATATAAAGTGCACGCAGGTTGTTTACTTGCTCACCAACTTCAGCAGAAAGTTCTTGTAGTGTTGAGGTGTAAATATGCTCATCAAGAGCCCCAGCTTGCTCAATAATTGTAACAATGTGGTCATATGGATAAATTTCCATAAGTTCACAAGAAACAGTTACAGCAGTTATATCATCGTAACATTGGGTAATAAGCAGATGATTATGCGGATTAACAGAGCTAAGTGTTTCAGGAGCTGTTGCATCAGCAAGGGTAAATCCTTCAACAGGATCAAACTGTGCAGCGTTGAAACAAGAATCTAGAAAACTCTCCCCGCCGATAACTTTAACATTTTTACCATTTTTAATAAGCAGTTGTGTAGTAAGTTCGGCAACCATAGGGTGCCCCGGAACAAGATACATAACATCATTTTTTTCCGCTGCCTCTAGTATATAACTAGCAATGTTGCTATAAGTATTTTCAAAATTATCACTTTCAGTATAAAATTTATCGCAAGTTTCAAATAAAATATTGTTCTGTTCTAAAAAATCAATTGCTGGATGTTCTTTTGTGCGTGCGATAATTTTTGCCGAGGTGTTGTTTAATAATAAGTTTTTTATATTTTCTTTAATGTTTGAACTATCATTAGGTCCAAGTCCGATAATATAAATCATAAGTTGCTCCTTACTTGTTAATCTAATTGTTTAGTGGCTTAAAAATAGCCGATATAATCATATTTGCATTATAATTACTTTATTATTCTTTAACATAGTTATTATAACATAAATAATCTTTTAGGTTCATTAAATTATAGTATTAGAATGAGATTGTTGATTAATTTACATATAATATTCAAGGTGTTATAATTAAGCTATAGCAAAATATAAAAAAGGAGGATTTAAATATGTCAATCAAATTATTAAAAGTTGCTAAAGCAGCATTAAAAACACCAGGAGTTTTTGCAGGAGGAGTAGCTTTTGGAACAGTAGGGCTTAAATTATTATCAAGCAAAGATGCCAAAAAAGGTTATTCAGTAGTTTTATCAAAATTATATAAAGCAAAAGATGGAGTAGAAGGAACTATTTCTAATATTAAGCAACATGCTGACGATGTAGTTGCAGATGCTAAAGATTTATATGATAAAGAGAAGAAAGAAAGTAATTTATTAGAATTAGAGGAAAAATAACATGGAATTTAAAATATTGCATCTATCGAGCGGGAGAGCGAGAATTAGAGCGAATTTTCGCTTAACACCAGATGTAAAAGCATATTTTAAAAAACAAGCGAAGAAAATTCAAAATATAAACAAAATTGAGTTTTATCAAGATGAATATACTTTTGCTGTTATTTTCAAAACTAATCAAAATGAGTGTCTAAAGAAATTTTTAGAACTTATAGATGTAGAGAAAATTAGAGGTTGTTATGAAAATCCAGTTTTAAAAGCTGAGGATACACCTTATACGATAATAGCGGATGCGGTATTTTGGCGAACAGTATCAAAATTATTTATTCCATTCCCATTAAGAACAGTTTATATATGGTGGAAGGCGTCTAAATATTTTAGAGATACGTTAAAATTATTAGCTAAAAAACAAGTTACAATGGAGACGCTTGACTCAACGGCGATTTTTGTTTCATTAGTAACAGGAGCGCGTGAAACAGCTAGTTCGATTATGTTTATTTTAGAATTAGGGGAGTCTTTAAATAATTGGTCAGAGAAAAAATCTGTTAAAGAGCTAGAAAAAAGTTTAACTTCGTTTGATAAAGAAGTTTGGCTGGTAGAAGATGAAGGTAATAGAAAAATACCTAGCTCAGAGGTGAAAAAAGACGATGTTATTTTAATTTCTGAGGGAAATGAAATTTTATTTGATGGTATTGTTGCTGGAGGCGGAGCAAGTATTGATGAGAGTTCATTGACAGGAGAAAGTTTTCCGGTAACCAAAAAAATTGGTGATAAAGTTTATTCCAATACTATAGTTGTTCATGGGGAAATTAAACTTAAAGTAGAAAATCCGCAGGTTAATGGTCGAATCCATCATCTTATTCAATTGATGAAAGAGTCAGAAAGTCGTGAAGATACATATCACTATAAGTATATAAAATTGGCTGATAGTATCGTAAAATACAACTTTATAGCGATGGGACTGACATATCTTTTTACAAGATCGTTCGCTAAAGCAATTTCGTTTCTATTAGTAGATTATTCTTGTGCTTTGAAGTTATCTACACCTGTTGCTTACCTCACTACTATAAAAAATTTAATAGATAAAAAAATAGTGGTAAAAAACTCAGTAACGCTTGATAAATATGGAGACATAGATACTTTTGTTTTTGATAAAACAGGAACAATAACTGTATCAAGACCGTATATTCGAGAGGTACTACCATTTTATGAATATTCATATGAGGAAGTTGTAAAAATAGGAGCTTGTTTAGAAGAACATATTTACCACCCTATCGCTAGTGCAGTTGTTAGTAAAGCCGAAGAAGATGGTATTGAACATGAGGAAATGCACACAGAACTATACCATATTGCCTCTAGAGGTATTGTTTCACATATTGATGGAGAAAAGGTTGTTATAGGAAGTAGTCAGTTGATAAAAGATGAGAATATTCTAGTTACAGTTGACCAAGAGCGAATTATAGCCGAAAAACAAGAACAATACAATTTGCTATTCTTAGGGTACAAAGGGAAATTGATTTCTATATTTTGTATAGATATTCCACTTAGGAATGAAGCAAACTCCGTGCTAGCTGAACTTAGAAATAAAGGGAAAAAGGTTGTCTTATTGACTGGAGATAACGACGTTAGAACCAATAAAATCTTAAAAAATATAACATTTGATGAAGTATATACTAATATGACACCTGTAACGAAGTTTGAATATATAAAAAAAGAAAAAGAACAAGGACGTCGTGTGTTAATGATAGGTGATGGACTGAATGATTCAGCAGCATTATCAGAAAGTGACATTAGTATTGTTATGAACGAAAGCGCCGATTTATCAAAACAGATAAGCGATGTAGTTTTACAATCAGATTCTCTTGATTCATTACTATTGTTGTCTGATGTTTCTAAAAAACTTCGTGCTCAAATGAGTAGTAATGTCAAAGGTACAGTTACTATAAATAGTTCATTGATATTTTTAGGGCTTGTAAATGTTCTATCACCTAATTTATTAGCGTTATTACATAACTTAACCACGTTTGGAATAGTTTTGAAAAATTTTAAAATAAAATAGAATATGAATAAAAGAATGAGAGGATTAATGAAAAATCCTTTCATTCTTTTAATTTTCCAGAAGAAAATAAAATATAAGGAGTTTATCGTCTTAATATGCTATAATATTGTCATGAGTAAAAGCCGAAGTAAAGGGGTGATTAAATGGGTAATAAAGTTAGCGAAAATATCGGAAAAGAAATAAGTGCTAAAGTAACTAAGGTCGAAGCTAATGGCTTATATTTTCAGTTAGAAAGTGGAGATCAAGCGTTCTTACCAAAGGGAAATATGCATGTAGGAAAGAAGAAAAAACTAACGGAAATTTTTTCGGAAGGTTTTGTAGTTAATGCAAAGATAAAAAATATCAAAAAAGATAAGGTTATTTTAACGCAAAAAGAAGAAAAAGTAGATAGCACCCCAAAAACAGTAGAAGCTACAAAAGCTAAACATAACAAAAAGAAACCCAAAAAGTTAAATCAAGATAGTGCTAAAAAAGATAAAGAATCGAAAATTAATGAACAACCTAAACAACCTAAGCAAGAGGAAAATGTACAAGAAGAAGCTAAACAAAAGACTCTAAAAGATTTGAAGAAGTTACAATATATAGGTAATATGAAAATCTCAGTAGGGCGTGGGAAAAAATCAAATTTAACGAAACTGGCAGAAGAAAAAGAAGAAGTTATTGAACTACCGAAAGTCCCGGATGGCTTATTAGATGATATAATTACCTCTACAACTGAAGCGAGTGAAAAATTCTCGAAATTAGTTGAGGATTTAAAAGAACGAAGTTTGTTAGAAGAGGGAGGGCGTTAAGATGAATAGTAATGTAGAACTAATTGAGAATTTTGATGTTCTATGGACTAAAGAAGATAGACTTGCCTTAGCTCTTTCTGGTGGAGTAGATTCGATTGTTCTTTTTCATCTTCTAGTAACAAAATACCGTCATACTTACAAAGAATTAGTCGTTTTTCATATAAATCATGGGCTTCGCAAAGAGTCTTATGAAGAAGCGGAGTTTGTAGAAAAATTTGTAAACAACTATGATATAAGATTTTATAAAAAAGAGTTGGAGATGAATTCTTTAGCGCGAGATAAACATATTTCCGAGGAAATGCTTGCACGAGAACTACGCTACAAAGCATTTAATGAAATGGCGGCTAAAGAAAATATTACTAAGATTTTAACTGCACATCATAAAAATGATCAGGTTGAAAATATTTTGATGCGCCTATTAACAGGTCGCAGTATGGATTATAATTTGGCAATAGATAATAAAGGCAGACATGGGAACTTAACTATTTATCGTCCGCTATTAAATGTTTTAAAGAAAACTTTGGAACAGTATACTCAGGAAAATAACTTGAAGTATTATACGGATGAAAGTAATTTTGACACAGATTATACGCGTAATAATATTCGCCATAATATTATTCCGTTGTTGAATGATGTTAGTACGGCGAGTTTTGATAATTTAATTAATTTTGCCCAGTATTATAAAAATATTAACGATGAGTTAAAAACTAGGTTACTAGCCAATAAAGATAATTATATTTTGGAAAAGAATCAAGAAAAAGTAGTATTATTAAGAGCCGAAGTTTTAAGCCTAAGCGCTGAAGAAATATATTTTTTACTAAAAGATATTTTGATGGCAGATTTAGGTGTTTTTGATGTAACGCAACGCGCACTTTTTAAAGTAGTTGAACAGTTGCGCAATAATTTGGGTAATAAAAGTTATGATTTGAAAAATAATTTAAAAATAGTTAGCGAATATAGTGTCATATATGTTCATAAAATTGAAAAAAAATGTTATAATGATAAGATGGAATTAATTATAGATGATGTTTGTAAAGATAAAATTTATAAATTTTATCAGAGTGAATTTCTAATAACGACAAATAATGAAGAAGCAGAGATAGGTTTTAATAGAGAAGACTTACCGCTGCTTATTACAACAAAACGCCAAGGAGACAGGCTTCGACGCGGTAATATTTCGAAAAAACTTTCAAGATTCTTTATTGATAAAAAAGTTCCAAAAGACATTCGTAATCAGATTCCAGTTGTCCGTAGTGGAGAAAAAGTCCTTGGAATAATAGGTTTAGATACTAAGGTTAATAAAAACAAAAAATATGATTATTATATAAAAACGAAAGGATAGAACAGTGGAAAATTTATTAAAAGACATAGAAGAAGTTTTATTTAATCATGAAGAGATTGTAGCAGCTAGTAAAAGAGTTGCGAAACAAATAGAAGAGGATTATAGAAATAGAGATCAAGAGCCTGTTCTTATTTGTACATTAAAGGGAGCTTTACCTTTTATGGCAGAACTTATGAAGTATATAGATATTCATATAGTGACTGATTTTATTGATGTTTCTAGTTATCATGGTGGAACTAGTTCAACTGGAACTGTAAAAATTAAGAAAGATATTGGTATGGATATTGAAGGACGAGATGTAATCATCATTGAAGATATTGTTGATACTGGAAGAACTCTTAAAGCGCTTATTAATAATTTGAATGAACGAAAAGTAGCATCGGTTACATGTGCATCTCTAGTAGATAAACCTGAAGCTCGTATTGTTGATGTTGAGGCAGATTATGTTGGTATAGTTGCCCCAAACGCCTTCTTAGTTGGATTTGGGTTAGATTATGATGAAAAATATAGAAACCTACCATACATAGGTGTATTGAAAAAAGAAATTTACTCATAAAAGTGAAGAATTAGCTTAAGTAAGAAGTAACTAGGAATATTAAAATTAAAAGTCAAAAAAAGTCAAAAATTTTAGTTTGATTTTAAGTGAGTTATGTTAGAATATTTCTTGAGTTAAAATATATTAAACTTAGATAAAAATATGTTAAAATTAAGATACTTTTAGGAAAATAGGAGGACATTGTCTATATGAACAATAAAAAAAGACAAAACCCTTTCCTTGGGATGCTTGCCTTAATCGTTATTGCGATTGGATTATTTGCCTATTGGCAGCAAGATTTACCAGGGACTACAGAAAAATTAGACTATGCTAAACTTGTTCAAAACATTAAAGATGACAAAATAAAAGAGATTAGTCTACAAAGAAAAGATGAAAACTATAATGTAAAAGGAACTTTGTCAGATGGCAACAAGAACTTTGAAGCATTAGTTCCAGCTTCTGATAATGAGGTTCAAAAACAAATAAATGAAAAAGCTAAAGATGGGAAACTAAGCGTAGTAGAATATAAACCAGCGGAAAAAACTGGCGCTATTCTATCATTCTTAGGAAATATTATTCCGTTTATTCTGATGATGGGATTACTTTTCTTCTTTATGTCACAAATGCAAGGTGGCGGTGGAGGTAAAGTAATGAACTTCCAAAAATCTAAAGCGAAAAAACTTGAAGGTGGAGAAACTAAAGTTACATTCAAAGATGTAGCTGGTGCTGATGAAGAAAAACAAGAGCTTGCAGAAATGGTTGAGTTCTTGAAAGACCACCGTAAGTTTACAAAAATGGGTGCGAAAATTCCTAAAGGTGTCCTATTAGAGGGACCTCCGGGAACAGGTAAAACATTATTAGCTCGTGCTGTTGCTGGTGAAGCAAAAGTGCCATTCTTCTCAATTTCAGGTTCGGACTTCGTTGAGATGTTCGTAGGGGTTGGGGCAAGCCGTGTTCGTGACCTATTCAAAGAAGCAGAGAAAAATGCACCATGTATCATTTTCATCGATGAGATTGATGCAGTTGGACGTAAACGTGGAAGTGGAGTTGGAGGAGGAAACGATGAACGTGAACAAACTCTTAACCAACTTCTTGTAGAAATGGATGGATTCGATGGTGAAAAAGGTATTATCGTAATCGCAGCGACTAACCGTGCTGATGTTCTAGATAATGCACTTCGTCGCCCAGGACGTTTCGACAGACAAATTAAAGTGTCTACACCAGATGTGCGCGGTCGTGAAGCTATCCTTAAAGTTCACGCTAAAAACAAACCATTAGCAAAAGATGTTGAACTTCGCTCATTAGCAGAAAAAACACCAGGATTCTCTGGGGCTGACCTTGCTAATATCTTGAATGAAGCAGCACTTCTTGCCGCTCGTGAAAACAAAAATAGTATAGAAAAAGCCGACTTAGATGAAGCTATGGACAGAGTAATTGGTGGACCAGCTAAACGTAGTCGTATCTACACACCAAAAGAAAAACGTTTAGTTGCTTATCATGAAGCAGGACACGCTATCGTAGGTATGGTTCTTGATAGTGCCGATAAAGTCCAAAAAGTTACAATTATTCCACGTGGAGATGCCGGTGGATACAACCTTATGATTCCAGAAGAAGAGAAATACTTCCAAACACGTACCGACCTTATCGACAAGATTTGTGGATTACTTGGTGGACGTGCAGCGGAACAAATCTTCTTTAATGAGGTATCAACAGGGGCTCACAACGACTTCGAACGTGTAACAGCAATTGCTCGTGCGATGGTTACTGAATATGGTATGAGTGAAGTTGTAGGACCAATGCAAGCTCCATTCCATGATCCATATGGTGGACGCCAACTTTCAAGTATTGGTAACTACTCAGAAGAAATGTTAAAAGAAATCGATATCGAAGTTCGTAAAATTATTAACGAATGTTACACTAAAGTTCTTCATATTATCGAAACTCATAGAGAACAACTAGAACTTGTAGCACAAACACTTATCGAAGTTGAAACAATTGATAGAAAAGAAATTGTTGCTCTTTACCAATTTGGAAAAATGCCAAAAGACTTAGATGAGAAAGAAGCAGAACAACTAGATAAAGTAGTTAATAAAAAATACTACGAAGAGCAAGCTCGTCTAGCGCAAGAAGAAGCTGCAAAAGAAGCTAAAGTAGCAGAAGAAAAAGCTGAAACTACAGAAGAAGTAGAAGTTATAGACGTAGAAGCAAAAGAGATAGAATCAGAAGAAATACCGTCTGAAGAAATAAAGCAAGAAGACAAACCTTCTGAAGAACAATAAAAGAAAATTCCCGTAGAGAAATCTGCGGGAATTTTTATGTTTAAGCCAATAGTCCAAAAATATTTTTAACATTAACTTTGCTTAAGTTTATTGAGTTAGAATAGTATATGGAAAAATGATATAATAGATTTTATAGTGTTATCGTTTAGAGAACGGATTAGAAATTTTGAAATGATTTATAAAGATTAAAAGGAAGAAAGTTGAATATCGGAGGAGAAATGAAGTATTTAACAAGTGAAGAAGTAAAAACTTCAAAAAAGAATATTAGTGTAATAAAACCTTATAAAACAACTAGAGAGATTATTACTTCTAATATTTTTACTTTTTTTAATGCCATGAACTTGGTTTTAGGGCTTTTTATCGCCACAACTTTAAGATTTGAGAATATGTTATTTCTAGGAGTTATCGCGGTGAATACGACTATTGGGATTTATCAAGAAGTTCGTGCAAAAAATGCTCTTGCAGAACTTAGTCTGTTAGGTCGTAGTAAGTATCGTGTTAATCGAGATAATGAAACGGTCGAAGTAGATTCGGAAGAAATAGTAGAGGGTGAGTACTTACACCTTAATCTCGGAGATCAAGTGCCTGTTGATGCTGAGGTCTTACATGGTAGTATAGAGGTTGATGAATCTTTATTAACTGGAGAAAGTGATAATATTTTTAAGGCAGAAGGCAATAAACTTATGAGTGGTAGTAACGTAGTAAGTGGTAGTTGTCTTGTGAAAGTTCTTGCTGTTGGTGATGATAGTTATATTAATAAACTGGCAAAAAGAACAAAAGCATTCAAAAAATATCCATCAAAATTGCGTGATTATATGGATGGAATATTAAAGGTTATTTCTGTTTTATTAATACCAGTTGCTATTTTATTATATGTTCGAGGAGCAAGTCTAGGTCGTAGCTATGTGGACATCGTTTTGCGTAGCGCAGGAGCTCTTGTTGGGATGATTCCGGAAGGATTAATTCTTCTTGTTAGTGTTTCTTTGGCTGTTGCAGCGATGAAACTAGCACGTCGTAAAGTTCTTGTTCAAGAGTTATACTGTGTAGAAACACTTGCACGAGTAGATGTTCTTTGTTTTGATAAAACAGGAACAATCACAACTGGGAATATGAATGTAGTAGAAATAGATGACGAAGTAGGAGAAAAACTTTCGAGCTACTTAGCGTATTTTGAAGATGAAAATGCAACATCAAGAGCACTTAAAAAATATTTAAACTGTGAGAAAAAATGGCAAGTGGCAGAGCTAGGAGCATTTTCTAGTAAAAATAAATACTCATATATTAGACTTGAAGAAGGTGGAACATACTTTTTTGGAGCATATGAATTTTTAGATTTTGACACTCCGATGACAGAGTACTATGAAAATCTAAAACAACAAGGATTTAGGATTTTATCATTAGCTTATACAAAAGATAACGTAGATAAGCCAACAAATATGGAGCTTATTGGTCATGTTGTCCTAAGTGATGAGATAAAAGCAAATACAAAAGAAACATTTAAGTATTTTGAGTCACAAGGTGTAGCGGTCAAGATTATTAGTGGAGATAATCATATCGCGGTTCTTGGAGTTGCCAAAAAGGCTGGGTTTAAAGAAGATGCACGAGCTATTGATATGACAAAAGTATCAGAAGAAGATTTTGAAAGAGTAGTTTTGGAAAATGATATTTTTGGACGTGTAACACCAGAACAAAAGCAACATATGGTAGAAGTGTTACAAAAGCACAAGAAAACAGTAGCTATGAGTGGAGATGGTGTTAATGACGTACTAGCGCTTAAAAAAGCTGATATTAGTTTTGCGATGAATGGAGCAACTAGCGCGGCTAAAAGTGTTTCGAATATTGTCTTTTTAACAGATGATTTCGATGTGTTCTACGATATTCTTATGGAAGGGCGCCGTGTTATCAACAATATTCAAAAAGTAGCCTCACTATTTTTAACAAAAACATTTTTCTCGATTACTTTTTCAATCTTAAGTGTAATTTTTGCATTAGAGTTTGCGTTTATTCCGATTCAATTTACGATAATTTCAGCAATAACAATAGGAATTCCATCGTTTTTCCTGACGTTTGAATCGAATAAAGATAAAGTCAGCGATCACTTTATGCGTGATATATTAACAAATGCTGTAATAGGAGGAGGAGTGCTGGTATTAAGCGTTCTGTTGACGAATTTTGTAATCCATAATCCAGCACAGGTAAAATTTATTTGTTTCTTACTGGCTCTTGTAAATGGATTGCTTATGGTAACGAAGGTTAGTTTACCGTTCAATAAATATAAAGTAGGCCTATTAGTAGCCTTAACATTTGCAGCAGTGGTGGGGATATTTGCCAATATATTTATTTTGAAAAATCATTTTAATCCCCTAACTATAGGGCAGATAGCCTATATCGGTGTAGTTGGAATAGTTATCGCGGTAATTCATTATATGACAAGAAGAAAAAAATTAGTATAGAGCTAGTATAAATAGGTTAGTTATAGGAGAAATATATAAAAAATTCCCCGTTTAAGAGGTAAAGTTACTCTTGAGCGGGGATTAGTTAATATTATTCAATAAAATATTTATTATTAATATTTAAACTAATGTAGATTTTGAGTAGGGGCTATCTTATTTAGACCTAACTTTCATATTATATCATAGTTACATGTATTTTTTTAGAAAATGTCGGTTTCATGATTACATGCTATTTTCATATTGATTAGATAGAAGTTATATGTTACATTTTAGGAGAGAGAGGATATTTATTTTTTGTAGGGAAGAGTAGCTGAGGATATTTCAGTTTGTTAGTGGGATTAACTTGCTATTTTGGTTTAAATAGCTAGTGGAAGATAAAAAAATTAGCATACGCAACATTGATTACCTTATTTTTAATAACTTCTTATTTATACTTTTTTACAGATAATAAAAATATTACTATAACATTTGTGGTTATAACAGGTTTCCTTGGTGGTATAATATCTTATGTTTATGAATACAAGAAAAAGCCAAAGGAAAAATAAATTAGCCTTTTAAAAATTTAAGAGCTTATACCACATATTAATATGGTAGACGGAAAAAATCCAAGAACAGTTTTGAAAACTTGATTCTTGGATTTTATTATATTTTTTATGTATATTTTTTTATTTTTTTTTCTGTTCCACCTGTATCCGTTATTCTTTTTTCTATATTAGACAATTTACGTTCTTCTTCTAATGAATCTTTTAGCCCCAATACATCCTTTGCTTTATCAAAATCGATTTGTGTGTAGTCAATTTCCCACTTCACAATAAGTTTTTCTTCTTTTTCTTCAAAGTTAACTATTACACCTTTAATATTAGAATGTTGACTAGAGATTGCATCTTTATTCATTTTTCTAATATTTTCATCTGCATTTTTTATTATGTGAGTAAGGGACACCTTATTTACAATATCCTTTTTATAATAAATAATAATTTGATTTTCTTCTCCATTTACTTTGTTGACATAAGTTTTAGTCTTTTCTCCTGAACAAGCAGTAAGTAGTAAAATAGATGCGATAAATGTTATAGTTAATTTGAATAATTTTTTCATGCGGAATTCACCTTCTAAGCTAGTTTTTTACTTATAAAATATGTGGCTATATTCTAGTTTTGTAATACTCTCCCCATTCTTTCATACTATCAATCACAGGTTTTAGAGTAGTTCCAAGTTCTGTTAGAGAGTATTCAACTCGAGGAGGTACTTCTGGATAAATTTTTCTACGTACAATCCCTTTTTCTTCTAATGTTCTCAGGTTTGCGGTCAAAACTTTTTGACTAACCCCTGTAAGAGATTTTTTTAGTTCACCAAAACGCTTTGTCCCATCGAACAAATCGCGTAAGATCAGAATGGTCCATTTATTACTAAGTAGAAGTAAAGTTGTTTCAATAGGACAAGGGGGTAATTCTGTTGGTAATTTTTTGTTTGTCATAGAAATCTCCTTAGTTGATTATAGTTGAATACTTTATTGATTTTAATTTTACAAGAAATATAATAGCTAAGTCAAGAGTATAGTTACTTTGAAGTAACAAACCTACTTTAAAGTGCGTACTTGTTTAGTAGATAGTGGGATGTTATGATGAAGATATAGCAGATAAAACTAAATAAAAATATATTCTCTATAAAGAGCTTTAAAGTATTAGAAGTTTAGATTTTTCTTTATTTAGATTTGAAATTTTGATTAGAAGAAATAGATAATAAAAAGTTATAAAAAAGGACGGTAGATTAAGATGAATAAAATAGCAGAAGCTAAAAAGTTGCTTCAAGAGGCTGATGTGGTGATTATTGGAGCAGGAGCAGGGCTTTCTGAAGCCGCAGGTATGACATATAGTGGAGAACGTTTTGAAAAGAATTTTGGAGAATATATAGCTAAATATGGGATGACTGACCTGTATTCGTCAGGTTTTTATCCGTTTGAAACATCAGAAGAAAAATGGGCGTATTGGAGTAAACACATATCGTTAAATCACTATGATGAGGAAGGTTTGGAGTTATATAGAGATTTGTATGATATAGTAAAAAATAAAGACTACTTTGTAATTACGACTAATGTGGATAGCCAATTTGAGAAAACTGGTTTTGCTAAAGATAAAATTTTTGAGGTTCAAGGTAATTATGGAGAATTTCAATGTAGCACTCCTTGCCATAATAATGTTTATAATAATAAAGAACAAATATTAGAAATGCTAAAAGAACAGAAAGATTTAAAAATACCAACAAGATTGATTCCAAAATGTCCAGTTTGCGGAGAAGAAATGGCTATGCATCTTCGTATAGATGGCACATTTGTAGAAACGAAAGAATGGCATAAACAAAGTGATGCGTTCTACGATTTTTTAAACAAGAACCAAGATAAAAAAATTGTTTTGCTAGAGCTTGGAGTAGGTTTTAATACGCCAACAATAATCAGATTTCCATTTGAAAGATTAAATAAAATCCTACCAAATGCTTCATTAATCCGTGTTAATAAAGAAAATTTTGAAGCTGAAGGGGTATTAACAATAACTAATCTGATGGATAAAGTTTTTGCTGAATGGAAGAAATAGTATAGAATGAAGATAGGTCAAGTATTAAAAAATATTAAGAAAAGAAGGTGATTGAAATGGATAAATTAGAGTATTTAATAAAAACATTAAATTCTAATGTAGCAATTCCTCAAGATAAAAAAGGAAAAGAAGATTTACTTAGAACACTAATGAACGTTTGGGAAGTTGAGGAATTACCTGATGAATTTTACAGGCTTCAAGATGAATATTTACAGGAAAAGTTAGCTCAAACGGAGTTAACAAACCTAGAACAATTAACAGAAGTAGAGAAAAATATTTATCTTTGGCAAGGTGATATAACAACGCTTAAAGTTGATGCCATTGTCAATGCAGCAAATAAAGCTTTGCTTGGATGTTTCATCCCACATCACCGTTGTATAGATAACGCAATTCACTCTAAAGCAGGAGTACAATTAAGACGAGAATGTTTTGATATTATGCAAAAGCAGGGAGAATATGAAAAAACAGGACAAGCAAAACTGACAAGTGGTTATAATTTACCAGCAAAGTATGTATTACACACGGTAGGTCCGATAATTTACGATAAGGTAGAAGAGAGTGATAAAGAATTGCTTGCATCATGTTATAGAAATTGTTTAGAACTTGCAGTAAAAAATGGTATAAAGTCTGTTGCATTTTGTTGTATAAGTACGGGAGAATTTCATTTTCCTAATGAACTAGCTGCAGAAATAGCAGTATCAACGGTGAGAACATTCTTTAAAAACTATCCTGAAAGTGAAATCAAGGTAGTATTTAATGTTTTTAAAGATAGTGATTTTAATATTTATAGAAAAATTTTAGATTAAGACTTTGCTGATAAAATAGCGAGTAGATATATTAAAGATTCACAATTTGTGAGTCTTTTTTCTTTGACAAAAAAGAGATTTCATCTTATAATAGTTCTAAATAGAACGATTAAAAAAGAGAGAAGAAAAATGAATTTTTGGGATCAATATAAAACAATCACTTGTTATTATACGTTGCTTACTAAATCTGTTTGCGATAAATTCAATCTAACGCAGATGGAGTATGCTGTATTGATGTTTTTACATAATAATCCCCAGTACAATACGGCTGCTGATATAGTGAGGGAACGCAAGTCTACAAAATCACATGTATCAACTACGTTAAAATTGCTGGAAGATAATGGCTTTGTTATGAAAAAACAGAGTGCAGATAATAAGAAAAGAATAGAAATAGTATTGTTAGAATCAGCGCAAGAAATAATTCAAGCAGGGCTTAATGTACAAAAAGAATTTATCCAAAATTTGTTTCAAGGACTTACAGAAGAAGAAATGGCTATTTGGAAAAATATTTTTGTTAAGATGTGTAATAATGCCGAAAAATGTTTACAGGATAGATAAGAATGGAGATGAAACCATGTTTAGTGTAAAAAAGAGAACTCTTTTATTAATAGCGGGAATAGTATGGTTTATAGCGGGATTTAATGTAGCGAGATTAGGGTTTTTATCATATTTTATGATTGAATCTCAGTGGTATTTCTATATATTCTCTATAATAGTTTTTGCTTTATTTGCGAAAATATTTTTTAAAATGAGTATGAATCACACTAAAAGGATAGTTTCGTATGAAGATCACAGACCATTTTGGCACTTTTTTGATTTAAAGGCGTATATTATTATGACTTGTATGATGAGTATGGGAATAGGTCTCAGAATAATGGGGATTTTCCCAGATAATTTTGTTGCATATTTTTACTCTGGACTTGGGTGTGCGTTAGCATTAGCTGGAGTGTTGTTCTTTAGAAATTATCTTTGTTATGCAGAAATAGTGAAAAAATAACTACGAGATTTTAACGATATTGATTATAGTTGATTAAGGAAGCTTTTAATAATTTTTAAAAAGACTCGCAAATTTTGCGAGTCTTTTTTCTAAATTATACTTATTCATCTTTTGCGAAAAATTCAGTTGCACAAACAGCGCGCTTCCAACCTTTGTATAATTTTTCACGTTCATTCTCTTTCATGGCTGGAACAAATAACTTTCCAGCAGAGTTAAGGTTTTTAATTTCTTCAAGGTTTTTCCAATATCCAGTTGCTAGTCCAGCAAAGAATGCAGCCCCAAGAGCTGTTGTTTCTAGATTTTCTGCGCGGGCAATTTTCACTCCTAATATGTCAGATTGGAATTGTAAAAGGTAGTTGTTATGTGCAGCCCCGCCATCTACTTTTAGTAGTGGGATTTCAACATTGGCATCTATTTTCATTGTATCGATAATATCGCGTACTTGATAAGCAATAGATTGTAATGTTGCTTTTACTAAATCTTCTTTTGTTGTAGCACGAGTTAATCCGAAAATTGTCCCACGAGCTTCTGGATTCCAATACGGAGCACCTAAACCTGTAAATGCAGGGACAAGATAAACATCATTATTATTAGAAGAATTATGAGCTAGTTCTTCAGTTTCTGACGATTTTTTTATAAGGCGCAAGCCATCTCGTAACCATTGAATAGCACTTCCTGCGATAAAAATAGAGCCTTCTAATGCATAGTAGATTTTTCCATTAATACCATATCCGATAGTTGTCAGTAGATTGTTTTTTGAAAGTTGCATACTTTCACCGATATTCATAATAATAAATGAACCAGTACCGTAGGTGTTTTTAATCATACCTTTGTCAAAGGCAAGCTGTCCAAATAATGCTGCTTGTTGGTCGCCAGCTAAACCGCTGATTTTAACTTCTCCACCGTAAAAGTGATAATCAGTAGTAGTCCCATAAATTTCAGAATTAGATTTCACCTTGGGTAGCATAATTTCTGGAATATTTAGTAGGTCTAAAATTTCTTTATCCCAAGTTAAGTCTTGAATATTAAATAACATAGTACGAGCTGCATTAGTGTAGTCTGTAACATGAGTTTTTCCACCTGTAAGCTTCCAAACTAACCAGGTGTCTATTGTCCCAAATAATAATTCTCCTTTTTCTGCATGCTCTTGTGCGCCTACTACATGGTCTAGAATCCAACGGACTTTTGTTGCTGAGAAGTACGCGTCAACAACAAGACCGGTTTTTTTATGTATTAAATCTTTATAACCATCTTTAACCAATTTTTCAGCGATAGGAGCACTTTGGCGTGATTGCCAAACTATTGCATTGTAGATAGGCTCGCCAGTTTGTTTATCCCAAACAACAGTTGTTTCACGCTGATTGGTAATACCGATGCTGTCTATTTGTGTCGGTTTAATTCCGCTTTCGATAAATACTTCAGCAATAACGGATTGAACTGAGTTCCAAATAGCATTTGCATCATGTTCTACCCAACCAGATTGCGGGAAAATCTGCGGGAATTCCTTTTGGCTACTTGCGACTATTTCTGCTTGTTTATTAAATATTATCGCTCTTGAGCTTGTTGTACCTTGATCTATTGCCATTATATATTTTTTCATATCACACCTCAAAAATCTTTTTCATTCTAATTATATCATTTTTATAGAAAAAATCTCTAGTTTCTCAATAATAAATTCTACCCTAATCTTTCCTTAGCAAATAACTAGCGATTTTTCTTATTTTCTTATAAAATAGATAGTAATATATAGAGGGCTTTTAAGGGCTGATATAAAGTTTGATTGAATCGAGAAAACACAAGGAGAAAAAATGAATTCTTTACACACATCATTAGCTAAGTTATTAGCGAAATTAGAAAGCAAGCAAGTTTTAACAAATAGCAATACAAATATAGAAAAGTTCAAAGTAGAAGAATTGGCAAGTTATATTCGTGATCTTTTCGCAAAGGAATATCCGGAAATAGAAATAAGAAGACTATTAGAAAAAGTGCATTATGCCAATACATATGAGGATGAAGTATTGAAAGAAATTGCATTTTTAGTTGATGAAATTAGCGAATATATGTTTAAATTAGAAGTAGCTAATCGTGATTTTGTAGTAGGGTATTTTAATACACTTATTATTGATCCAAATATTGAACCAACAGAATATAATTTTGTATTGATGGAAGTTGATAGCCTAATTGAAAATAGTTTTATTGAAGTGTCTGAAGAGGAATAAAGATGAAAATTTTAATACCAACAGCGAAAGAATTAAATAAAAAAGCACGTGAAGTAAACGAAGAACTTTTAGGCGAAAAAATAAAAAGTATTATCGATGAATTTGCTAACAAAAAGCCAGAAGAGCTTGCTAAAATATACAAAATAAAAGAAGAAAAAGCTCAGGAAGAATATGTACGTTGGCAAAATTTAGCAAATCACAGCGCAAAATCTTATAGAGCGTTAGAGCTTTTTAATGGTTTGATGTATCGAAATATTAGTCGTGATAACTTTACTGAGGAAGATAAAGAGTATATAAAGAAAAATGTGTATATCACAACTGCTCTTTACGGTATTATAAATGCCTATGAGGCAATTCATGAACATCGACTTGATTTTCTACAAAATGTAAAAATTAAAGATAGTTCGTTGAAAAATTTTTGGCGTGAAAATTATGATAAAAATGTAGAAAATGATGAGATTATTATTTCATTATTATCAAGTGAATTTGAGGAAGTTTTTTCAAAAATTATACGCGATAAATTTATTAAGATTACCTTTATGGAAGAAAAAAATGGAGATTTAAAAACACATTCGACTATCTCTAAAAAGGCACGTGGTAAATTTTTGAGTGAGATAATAAAGCGAAAGATTAGTGATATAAGAGAATTAGAAACTATAAAATTTGATGATTTCGAGTACAAGTCTGAGCTTTCAACTGAGAATAATTTGGTATTTGTAGCTAAAAGATAAAAGCGCAGATAAGGAGAAATTTAAATAGAAAGATAAGAATAGGGGAAAAACTTAATGAAACAAGAAATAGATACGAAGAAGCTTTACTATGGTTTTCCAGTTATTTTAATTGGCTATAAGGATCCTAAATGGCGTTATAATGTGACGACATCAAGTTCGTCATATTCTTTAGGAGACATGATAACTATTGGAATTAGAACTAATAGCAATGCAGAGAAGAATATAAAAGAATATAAAGAATTTACGGTTAATATACCTTGTCAGGAAATTTTGAATAAGGTGGAGATTGCAGGCTTCCACCCAGGACAAAATAAAATAGGAATGGCAGATATAACGTATGATCCTGGAAAATATGTTGATGCGCCAATATTAGATGAATGTATTTTATCTATTGAGTGCGAAGTTGAACATATAGTTGAGTATGGAGGATATACTAACTTTGTTGCTAGTATTAAGCGTCGTGTGGTAGAAGAAAGTGTTATCGATGAAGAAGGTAAACTAAAAGGAGTAGAGTTTAATCCTATTTACTTCGTTGGGGACGAGCATCAAAGAGTATACCGTTATTTCAATGAGGAGAGCAAGAAATTAGGAGATAATATAGGCTGTTCAGCAGAAGATGATGGTCCGACATGCGGTTAATCATAAGTAATCTACTAATTTAGTTGAGGTTTTATTTATGGTGTTAGAGCATAATAATTTTTAGAAGAAAGGAGGATTTTTATGGCTTATTATAATTTGCAAGTTCATAGTGCATACGATTTGCTGAATAGTACGATAAAGTACAAAGAATTGTTTGAGAAGCTAAAGAGTGACAACCAAGATTCGGTAGTAATAGTCGATCCTAATATGTATGGAGCGATAAAAGCTTATAAAGAAGCTAAAAAGACTGGAATAAGTTTAATTTCGGGGTTAGAAGTTAAATTAGGGTATGGTATCAGTTTTTTAACTTTTAATATTTTATGTAAGAACGAGAGAATGTTTCATAAATTATTCGAGTTATCGACGCACTTTTTGAACGAAGAAGAGGTATCGTTAGAAGCTTTTTTAACGGAGATGAAAGATTTTAAGGATGATTTTGTTCTTATTGTTACTAGTGAATTACGAGATAGTATAGAATTTAGTTATCTTCATGAACAGTTAATCGGATATGATTTTTACTTTGGGTTTAATGAGAAATATAATTATAGTATTTATACGTATTATGATAATATCGTTTATACTAAACCAAGTTATTATTTAAGTAAAGACCACTATCAACAAGTAGTTGTAGCACGTGCGATAAGGGACAACACTAAGTTAAATATAAGAGAGTTGACAACAACTATCGGAGACCATTTTGTGCGTAATTCGGAAGATTTTTCTTTACTTTTAGAGTCAGATAATGAAGAGTATATTTTTACACTTCAAAAATCTCTAGATAATCAGCAAAGGATAATAGATAAATGTCACTATGAATTGGAATTTTCGGGTTATCATCTTCCTAAATATATTTACGGAGAGCATGAAGATGTTTTCACAAAAATGTCTGCTAAGGACTATCTTCGATACTTAGTTCAAAAAGGAGCTAAGGAAAAGCTTGTTGGAAAAGATTATTATGCATACAAAAAGCGTTATGAGTATGAGCTTAAGATTATTGATGATATGGGCTTTAACGACTATTTCTTAATTGTTTATGATTTTGTTAAATATGCAAAAGACAACGGGATTTTGGTTGGAGCAGGCCGTGGTAGTGCAGCAGGAAGTTTAGTTTGTCATTTACTAAATATTACTGAAGCTGATCCACTTGAATATAACCTGCTTTTTGAACGTTTTTTAAACAAAGAGCGTATTTCAATGCCGGATATCGATATTGACTTTCAGGATACACGTCGTGATGAAGTGATAAAGTATGTTGAAGGAAAATACGGAGAAGACAAGGTTGCACAAATTATTACCTTTACAACGTTTCAATCGAAGAGTGCTGCTAGAGAAACGGCAAGGATACTCCAGTTTAGTGAAGAGGATTTGAAATTTATCAGCAGTAATGTAAGTTCTACAAGAACATTAACCGAATGCTATGAAGTCTCAGAAAATCTTAGAAATTTTGTTAATAAAAGTGATTTGAATAGGCGTTGGTTCTCTATTGCATTAAGTCTTGAAGAATTGCCGAAAAATCCTTCGGTTCACGCAGCTGGGATAGTAATAAGTGATGATAAACCGCTGATTAAACATACGCCATTGGCTGCTTCAAATGTAACAAAATATTTAACACAGTGGACTATGGATGATGTTGAAAGTGTAGGACTTTTGAAGATAGACTTTTTAGGAATTCGTTACTTAACGATGGTTTCAAATATAGTCGACCAGATTAAAAAAGATAATCCTAGTTTTGATATAACGAAGATTAATTACGCTGATCAAAAAGTATATAATTTGTTTACACAAGGAAGAACGGAAGGTATTTTCCAGTTTGAATCAAGCGGAATGAAGGAAAAACTTCGTTTGCTTCGTCCAACAGAATTCAATGATATAGTTGCGATGAACGCTCTTTATCGCCCAGGGCCTATGGCACAGATAGAGACTTATGTTCGTAGAAAACATGGTGAAGAAAAAGTTGTTTACCCACATCCACATCTGGAAAAAATATTAAGGGATACTTATGGGGTTATCGTTTATCAAGAGCAAATTATGCTTATTGCGGTGAACTTCGCTCATATGTCACTGAATGAAGCTGATAATATGCGTAGAGCGGTGAGTAAAAAGAAAAAAGAAGATTTGGAATATTACGGACGAATTTTCATTGAGAAAAGTGTAGCTGCGGGATATGACCTTAATATCGCTAAGAAACTTTTTGACTTGATAGTAACATTTGCTAATTACGGATTTAACAAGAGTCACGCAGTTGTTTATAGTATGCTTGCTTATCGTTTGGCATACTTAAAAGTTTATTATACAAAGTATTTCATGACAGCTCTTCTAAATAACGTAATTAGTAGTGAGAAGAAAATTAATGAATATAAACAAGAATTGAATAATCTAGGGATTACCTTGGCTAAGCCAGATGTCAACGTTAGTTTAAGTGATTTTAGTGTTTATAAGCAGGATATTGTTTTTGCATTAACGGCGATAAAAAATGTTGGTTATCGCAGTAGTTATGAGATTGTTCAAGATCGACTTAATTTCGGGAAATATCAAGATATAGATGATTTCTTAAAACGTATGAATAAAAAAGTTGACTATCAAGCAGCGCAGTCATTAGTTAAGGCTGGAGCATTGGATACTTTTGGTTACAATCGTGCAACACTTATGAAAAAAGTTAAAGATTACTATGAAGATGACCGTAAGTATATAAATAATGTAAGAGTAGCTTTATCAGCAGAATCAGGCTTAACTTTGAAGGTTGAGGAGATAGAAGATTACCCGATTGCTGAAAAAATTCAAATGGAAAAAGAGGTCACAGGTACATATTTCTTGAAGCATCCAGTTCAAGTAGAAAAAGAAAAATATGCTTATTTACCTCTTCGATATATTGGGCGAGAAGTAAGTGATAGCTACGTTGAGGTTATCACCAAAAAAGAGATAAAAACCAAGAAAGGTGAGTACATGGCCTTTCTAACTGTTAATGATGGCAAGAATGACTATGATGTTACGGTGTTTCCAAGTGTCTATAAATATGCGAGTGGTTTCATTAAGGTTGGAGAGTTTTCTGTTATGACTCTGAAAAAGCAAATTCGCAACAATCGAGAACAATATATTTTAGAGAAGATAGCGAGCTTAAAAAATTATAATGATTATTGCTTAAATAATATAAAAATAATTTACATTATAGAAAGTAAAGATGTTTTGGAATTATTGCAAGAACATAAGGTAGAAGATTCTGGTGTAGAAGTGGTATTATTCCAAAATAATAATACAGATAAAGCGCGTAAATTCCACATAGAAAATGAACAATTATTTGTTCATAAATTTTTGAATAAATTCCCTGGAAAACGCATTAAAATAGAATATTCAAAGAAATAAGAAAAAAAGAAAACAAAAAACGCACAATACAATTTTTTCACTAGAAAAAAAGTATAAAATATGATATTGTTGATAAGTAAATTTAAAAATATTAATAATTAAATTGAAAGAAGGTAAAACTAAATGAAAAAAATCGCAGTTTTGACAAGTGGTGGAGATGCACCGGGAATGAACGCAGCGGTACGTGCGGTTGTAAGAACAGCAATCTATAATGGTTTAGAAGTTTACGGAGTATATCAAGGATACAAAGGTCTAGTAGAAAATAATATTAAGAAATTAGAAGTTGGAGATGTAGGTAACATCATTAACCGTGGTGGAACAATGCTTTATTCAGCACGTCTACCAGAGTTTGCTAATCCAGAAGTAAGAAAGATTGCTATTAAAAACTTAGAAGCATTAGGTATCGATGGTCTAGTAGTAATCGGTGGTGATGGGTCATACCGTGGGGCAATGGCCTTAAGTAATGAGATGAACATCAAGACAGTGGGTGTTCCGGGAACAATTGACAACGATATTTGTTGTACGGATTACACAATAGGATTTGATACAGCGCTTAACACAATTGTAGATGCGATAGACAAAGTTCGTGATACTGCATCAAGTCATGAGCGTGCGTTTATTATCGAGGTAATGGGGCGTAATGCAGGAGACTTAGCGTTATATGCTGGTATTGCAGGAGGAAGTGAGAGTCTACTTATTCCTGAGAAAAAAGAAGATCTTGAAGAAGTAGTTTCTCGTATTAAAGCAGGAGAAAGTCGTGGGAAAAGACACTCAATTATTGTCCTTGCTGAAGGTGTAATGGGTGGTCAAGAGTTAGCAGATAAACTTCAAGAACTTACTGGAGAAAAAGTTCGTGCGACTATTTTAGGGCACATCCAACGTGGAGGAACTCCATCTGCACAAGATAGAGTACTAGCATCACGTTTTGGGAACTATGCAGTTCAACTTTTATTAGCGGGTGAGTCTGGACGTGCTGTAGGTATTCAAAACAATAAACTTGTAAGTACTAAGTTCCAAGACGTATTTAGTGATGTTCATAATGTTGATTTATCAATGTATGATGTATCAAAACAACTTTCAATCTAAGTGTTTCTTTTGAAAACATTTTCTTTGCATGAAAACGTTGATATTTCAAGAAAAAGTTTGAAAATAAAATGAAAATACGTTAAAATAATAGGGTAAAGATAAAACTAAGAGGTAAATTAAACTATGATACAGAAAAAAACTAAAATAATTTGTACAATTGGACCTAAATCAGAATCAAAAGAAAGACTTACGGAAATGGTTGAGTTAGGAATGAACGTTTGTCGTCTTAACTTCTCGCATGGAGACTATTCTGAGCATGGTGCACGTATCCAAACGATTAAAGAAGTAAGAGAAGAGACTGGAACAAATTTAGCAATCTTATTAGATACTAAAGGGCCAGAAATCAGAACACACAACATGGAAAATGATGCGATTATCTTAGAAACAGGTAACGATGTTATCGTATCTATGACAGAAGTATTAGGAACTCCTGAAAAATTCTCTATTACTTACGGAGAATTAGTACATGATGTAAAAGCTGGAGATACTATTTTATTAGATGATGGTCTAATAGGATTAACAGTTAATTCTGTTGATACAGAAGCAGGATTGATCTACACTACTGTTCAAAATGGTGGAGTGCTTAAAAATAAAAAAGGAGTTAATGTTCCAGGTGTTTCTACTAAATTACCAGGTATTACTCCAAAAGATGAAGAAGATATTCGTTTTGGATGTAAACAAGACATCGATTTTGTTGCTGCATCATTCGTTCGTACTAAAGAAAATGTATTAGAAGTTCGCCGTATTCTTAAAGAAGAAGGATGCGAACACGTTCAAATCGTTCCTAAAATCGAATGTCAAGAAGCTATCGATAATATTGATGAAATCATTGAAGTATCAGATGGTATTATGATTGCTCGTGGGGACCTTGGGGTAGAAGTTCCAGCAGAAGAAGTACCGATTATGCAAAAATCTATTATTGCTAAATGTAATACAGCAGGTAAATTTGTAATTACGGCTACTCAAATGTTAGACTCGATGCAAAAAAATCCACGCCCAACACGTGCTGAAGTATCAGACGTAGCGAATGCAATTTATGATGGAACTGATGCAATCATGTTATCAGGAGAATCAGCAGCGGGAGCTTATCCAATAGAATCAGTTCGCACAATGGCTACAATAGCTAAACATACTGAGGAAATGCAAGATTACTCTCGTATTCTTAAAGATCGTTCAAGAAAAATTGTATCAAAAGATATTACAAATGCGATTGGGGTATCAGTTGGATACACTGCATTAAACTTAGATTTACACACTATCGTAACTTATACTGAGTCAGGACAAACAGCAAGACTAATTTCTAAATATCGTCCAAATGCTGCTATTTTAGCAGTAACTCCAAGTAAAAAGGTTGCTCGTGGGTTAAGCCTAGTTTGGGGTGTAGATGCAAAAGTTTCATCTCAAGTAACATCAACTGACGAAATGTTAGATACAGCAAAAGAAATCGCTGCAACTTCAGGTTACGCTAAAAAAGGTGATGCTATTGTAATTACTGGTGGTATTCCGGTAAATACTTCAAGAAGTAATGTAGGATCTACTAACTTCTTAAAAGTTTCAGTAGTAGACTAATAAAAAGAGGCTAGAAATTTTTAGAATTTCTAGCCTTTTAAAATTAAGAAAAAGTAGCCTTAAAGGCTACTTTTTCGTTATGTGGCACAAAATAAAATTTAGGGGAAATTATTATTTTGCACTAGACTAAAACTTGAATGCTTTAGCATTAAATTAAAAGTTTTATTTTGATATTTAGCATCCAAAAAGAAATATATAACCATAACTAGTATAGTTATAAGAATGAAAGCTAAAAAATCAACAGTTATAGGAACAATCTGAAGGATTGTATGATTTATATAGATGTACCCTAATTATCTATATAAATCATATAATGATTATCATAGGTATTAGCAGATTACCAAAAATTTGTAATTTTTGTATAACTACTTTTTTGGTTATTTCAGTAATACATATTTTAGTAGTAATCGATATTAAATGTAACAAACAGTATAATTGGAAATAAATAAAAATAATATTAATTATACTAAAATATTTTAATGATAATATTATCTTAGTAACTGTTTACAGTTTAATTGTATCAAAATGTTGGATATTGTCAAATGATAGCCGAAAAGCAACCTATATTTTAGGAAATATTTTTCAAAAAAAGTAGAATAGATGTGTTTATTTGATAACGGTATAAAAAATGGGATAGCATTGAGCATATCCCATTTTTTATATTTTCATTAATTATCTATTTACAACATTAGGTGAATCACCAGTAGATATTACTTCAGTTGCTGCATTTAGTGCGCCTTCTACAAGGTTTTTAACCGCTGTTTCTGTGTAAAAAGCAGTATGAGGAGTATAAATAATATCATCTCTATCGATTAATTCTTGCATCACTTTATCATCGAACTCTTTGTTTGAGAAATCTTTAGGTACATAGTTTCCTTCGTTTTCATACACATCAAGGCTTGCTCCTAATAGTTTTCCGCTATCTAAGGCACGGATAACAGCTTTAGTATCAACAAGAACTCCGCGAGCAGCGTTGGCAAAGATAGCACCGTCTTTCATTTTGCTGAAGAATTCATCGTTTACCATGTGAGTATATTCTTTAGTAGCAGGAACGTGGATAGTAACTACATCAGATTGAGTTAATAGTTCATCGATGCTATCTACATACTCAAGTACTTCGCGAGCAGCGTCTGATGGATATAAGTCATAACCGATAACACGGCAACCTAAACCTTTGAATAATGTCGCTGATTGGCGTCCGATGTTTCCTGTACCAAGGACACCGACAGTAAGTGTTCTAAGTTCTCTTGAAATAATATTTTTGTTCCAAGTAAAATCGTGCTTCTCTACATTGTTAAGAATTTTTTTAATGTTTCTACTAATATATAAAACCGTTGTAACTACGTGTTCTGCAATTGCATTAGGAGAGTAGCGTGGAACGTTTGTCATACTTATTCCTAATTCACGCATATATTTTATATCATGGATATCAAACCCAGCCATTCTGTTTGCTATTACTTTAACACCTTGTTCTTTAGCATAGTCATAAACTTCTTTAGCGAATGGTCTATTTTGGAACATGACGATACCTTGTTTGCCATCGATTAAATGTTTTGTTTCTAGTTGAAGCTCCCCTTCGTGCAAGTCAACTTCTACATCTGGATGTTCTTTTAACCAAGCATCAACAAATGGTCTTTCGTCTTCTCTTAAATTGAATAGTGCTAATTTCATAATGTAAACTCCTTTTAATTTTATATTCTAGATGAATATTAGATTAGAATGCTGTAACAAATAGATAATTAAGAACATCTAATATTCAGCTAGCACATAATTCACTTAAAAAGTACAACACATTAAAACGCTTCCTTACAGCCTTTATTTTAACAGAAAAATCTATGGTGTCAACATGGAGAAAAATATAATACAGAAAATATATTTAGCAAACAGAATACTTTATGAACACTTATATAAAGTAGATTGAATGAAAATACATAATGAAAACTTAATATTTTTTAATTGTATATTGAGATGGATTATGCTAAATCATAAAGATAACTTAGAACTATATAAATATAATTTTATTTAATTAAAATATAAGTATAGAAATTAAATGATTGTTAATACAGATGTAAGTGTGTATTATAAAATACTTTCGAGGTCTATTTAGAAAAATTTCTAAATAGTTCTTGACTTAACTTGTTAAAAGACGTATAATCTATTTAGAAGGATATCTAAATAGATTGATAATATAAAAGGGGTGATATACATGGGATGAGTGAGACTTTGAAAGCTATATCTGATCCAATTAGAAGAAATATATTAGAATTGCTAAAAGAAGAAAAGAAAAGTGCAGGAGATATTGCAGCAGAATTTCATTTGACAGGTGCGACAGTATCATATCATTTATCTCAGTTAAAAAAAGCAGGATTAATTATGGAGAGTAAATATAAAAATTATATTTACTATGAACTTAACGCTTCTATTTTTGAAGAAGTGCTAATGTGGATATATGAATTAGGAGGGCAAAAAAATGAAAAAAATAGATAAGAAAATATTACTATTTGGAATTTTATTATGTTTATTGCCGATGTTGATAGGATTTTATTATTATGATTTACTGCCTGATAAAATAGCAATTCACTTTAATATTCAAGGCAATCCTGATAATTTTGTTTCTAAAACTTGGGGTATTGTAGGTCTTCCGCTAGTAATGGGAGCAGTATTTTTAGTGTTATCTATTGCTTTAGATATTCAAGAGACTGGGAAAAAAGGTGCGTCTTTGGTAAAAATGATAATACCTATTATGAGTATTTTACTGCAAGGAGCATTAATCTATTACGCTCTTGATAATAATTTTGATGTAGGGAAACTAACATTGTTTACTGTAGGAATAATTTTTATGGTTTTAGGGAATTATTTACCTAAAAAAGAATACTGGGGTAAATATAATTTTAATCTTTGCGGTTTAGAAAAAGGATTAGATGAGCAAAAATTTATCCGCATATATTCGAGATTTATGGTTGCAAGTGGAGTTTTGATTTTCCTTAGTGCATTTTTTGATAATCGACTTGGGATAAGTATAGTTATAATTTTTGCAATTCTATCAGCGATTTTACCATTTTATTTAGCGAAAAAATATAGAACAAAAAATTAGGGAGAAATTTTTCATTTTTTAGAAGGTAGTAATAAAAGAGGAAATACAAAAAATGCCCCACTGAAGATTGTGCTAAAAGAATAATTTTATATACTTTAAAGATATAAAATATCAAGTTAACATAAAGTTTTAAGTAAATATTATGTAGTTTTGCTATATTAGGAATGTTGTATAAAATAGGAAGGGGAACGGAATGTTACAATTAAAAAATATTATTAAAAAATATAAAACTGGCGGCAACGACGTTGAGGTACTAAAGTCTGTTAATATTAGCTTTCGTGAGAGTGAGTTTGTTTCAATCTTAGGTGCTAGCGGTAGTGGTAAGACTACGTTATTAAATATTATTGGGGGTTTGGATAAATATTCTTCTGGAGACATGCTTCTTCTGGGGCGTTCTACAAAGGAGTTTAAAGATCGTGATTGGGATAGTTATCGTAATGGGACTATCGGTTTTGTTTTTCAAAGTTATAATTTGATTTCTCATCTAAGTGTTCTTGAGAATGTTAAATTAGCATTATCGATATCAGGGGAATCGAATAAAGAAAATTACGCAAAGGCGAAAAAAGTACTGGAAGATGTTGGTTTAGGTGACCACATTAATAAAAAACCAAATCAACTTTCTGGTGGACAGATGCAAAGGGTAGCGATTGCGCGTGCTTTGGTGACGGAACCGAAAATTATTCTAGCTGATGAACCGACAGGAGCGCTTGATAGTAAAACAAGTGTTCAAATAATGGAACTTATTAAAGAAATAAGTAAAGAAAAATTAGTGATTATGGTTACACATAACCCAGAATTAGCTAAAACATATAGTGATAGAATCGTCCGTTTAAGAGATGGAGAAATTATTGAAGATACAAATCCATTTGTAGAGGAAACTTCTAATAGTGATTATAGTCTTAAAAAGACAGCGATGGCATTTAGTAGTGCGATAAAATCGAGTTTTAAAAACTTGCTTACGAAAAAATTCCGTACATTGATGACGATTATTGCAAGTAGTATAGGAATTATAAGTATAGGGTTAGTACTTGCTATTTCGTCGGGGATGGATAAATATATCCAAACTATGCAAAATGAGAATCTATCAAATATGCCAATTATGATTAATGCAAATCAGATTAATTTTGGTTTAAGTACAGAAGATGATAGTTCTGAACAAGATGCTAAAGGTAACGAGTTAGTTCCTAAATCACGTCGTGATGTTCATAGAAACTTATATACTGCTGATGCGCTAGGGACTGGTGAAACATTTATCAACTACATTCAAAATAATGCTAAAGATTACTATTCATCTATTAATTTCGTTAAAGGGTATCAAGTTATGGCTCTTAAGAAGAATGCTAAAGGCGATGTGAGCTTGGTAAAAGATGATAAAAATATTTATAGTGGTGATAGTATTTTCGGAGTGCTACCAGAAGATAAAAATATGATTTTGAAACAATACGAAGTTGTAAAATCTTCTAAAAGTAACTTTGAGTATCCTAAAGGCAACGAATTAGTGTTATTCACAGCGTACAATAATGAAATAGACAAAGATACGCTAAGAGCATTAGGGTTTGACGGAAATAGTAAAGTTAAGTATGACGATATTTTAGGAAAAGAATTTAGTATAGTTGATAATAATAGCTACTATAAAAAGATAGCGGATAGATTTATTCCGGCAGAAACAGATGATAAAATGTACGATGCTGGTACAAAGGTAAAAGTAGTTGCAATATTAAAGGCTAAAGACAGTGTAACAAGACCAAGTATGAATTTGGGTTATACTCGCGAACTACAAAAAACAATGCTAGATAAAGAAGTTAAGTCGGATATTGTAGTTGCTCAACAAGCAGACAAAACTAAAAATATCATAACAGGTGAAAAAATGGATGCAGATACTGCAGAGCAGGTATTAGCTACACTAGGAGCAGATGTTGCACCAAGTTCAATTAATATTTATCCGAAAACATTTGCCGATCGTGATAAAATTGCAGAAGTAATTAATGACTTTAATAAAAAAGTTTCTGAGAAGTATGGAGCCAATAGCACTGATTACCACAAATACAGTATTACTTACGCTGATATGGCAAAACAAATGACATCAATTATGTCTCAAATGATAAATACAATTTCATTGATTTTAACTGCGTTTGCGGGTATCTCACTAATCGTATCATCAATTATGATTGGTATTCTTACGTATGTATCTGTAGTTGAAAGAACAAAAGAGATTGGTATTTTACGAGCAATAGGGGCGCGTAAGAAAGATATTACTCGTATCTTTATTGCAGAGGCAGGGCTTATAGGATTTGCTTCGGGAGCGATAGGAGTTCTAGTTGCAATGGGGTTAGCGATACCTATTAGTAGCTCAATCGCAAATGCTCTTAAAATAGAGAGTTTCAGTGCGAATCTAGATGTAAAAGCAATAGTAGGATTAATCCTATTAAGTTTAGTATTAACGCTTATCGCAAGCATTATCCCATCAAGAATGGCTGCGAAAAAAGATCCAGTAGAGGCGCTAAGAACAGAGTAATAAGTGGTTTATATTCATTTAAAATGAAAAGTAACAGAAATTAGCCACAGATAAGAAAAAACACCTTAAAGGTTGAACTTAAAAATTCTAACTTTTAGGGTGTTTTTTGATGGGGATTAGATATAAATATAATGGCTAGATTTAGATGATACACAAATTAAGAATATTGTTAAAATAGATTGACACATATTTATTATCCCCGTATAATAAAATATTGTATTATAAATTAACCGATTTTTAACGGATTGGAGAGAGGAGGATTGGATGTCGATAGAATTAGGAGTTTTTATTATTTTTATTTTTTGGCTATTTATATTTTTATTTGTTTTATATAAAGATAGACGAAACTTATTTTTAGGAATAAGTTTTCTAGCGACCATACTTTTTCTTGCTTTATATCTAATGTTTATTGTTGTTAAGTATGCTAATGATTATCCTATTATCTACTATATAGGTGTGATAGGTTTAATAGGTCTAATATTTATTGTAACGATTTTGCCTCTTGCTGTAGTGTTGATGTTCTTTTATAATTCGTTTATGATTGTTCGACGCGAAGGGTTAAGACTTAGAAATCTTTTGAGTCTTGGAACGATAATTTTACTTATAGGGTATGTCGTATGGTGGCCTAGTGTAGGTCGCTATACATATGAAAGTAGAGTCTTGAATGGTGTTTACATCTATATCACTTTAGTAGTATTATATTTTATTTGTATTGGCTTGTCGTATTTGGCAGCGAGTACGTTGAATATTATAAATTTGCTTCCAAGAAAACTTGATTATGTTGTTGTTCTTGGAGCAGGGTTAATAGGAGAGCGTGTAACACCATTGCTTGCTAGTCGTATAAGAACGGGGATAAAGGTTTACAGTAAGCATCCAGGTAGTAAACTTATTATGTCCGGAGGGCAAGGTGCTGATGAAGTAGTATCTGAAGCTTTTGCGATGAAAAATTACGCGCTTGAACAAGGGGTTTCTGAAGAAGATATAATTATCGAAGATAAGTCTACTAATACAGAAGAAAATATTAAATTTTCAAAAAGGTTTATGAAAGATGTTAACTCGCGCTTCGCCTTGGTCACTAATTATTATCATGTTTACCGAGCGTTAGTTCTTGCGAAAACTTTAGGTTTTAAGTGTATTGGTTATGGAGCGCCAACAAAATTCTATTTTACTCTTAATGCATTTATTCGTGAATTTATAGGGTATTTATATTTAAAAAGAAAAATACATGCTATAGTGATAGTTAGCTTAACAATATTGTTTATATTAGCTATTGCTGTTGTTGAAATATATTATAGAGTTAATTTTGGTGGAGGACCAGCATTAAATAATTAAAGAAATATAAAATTCTGAAACTAGAAATAGTTTTGGAATTTTTTTATGTTTATAGTATAATGGGATAAAGATTAGAAGCTAGTGCATAATGAGATAAGTGAGGATAAGTATTTTGAAAGATCATAATTATTATATGGAGATGGCGTTGGAAGAAGCACGGTGTGCCTATCAAAAAGGGGAAGTACCTGTAGGAGCGGTTTTAGTTATAGATGATGAAGTAGTGGCAAAGGCTCATAATACCCGAGAAGCTAGTCAACAAGCATTAAATCATGCGGAGATGTTGGTTATAAAAGAGGCGTGCGAGAAAATAGGTTTTTGGAGATTGGATAATAGTTATCTTTATACGACAGTAGAGCCATGTGTTATGTGTAGCGGAGCGATTGTCCAAGCTCGAGTAGAAAATGTGATATACGGTGCAAGTGACGCTAAATATGGTTGTTGTGGCAGTTGTATTGATTTAGTTGCGAATAATAAATTTAACCATCAAGCACATATAATTTCAGGAGTATTAGAAGAAGAGTGCGCAGCGCTTATGAAAGATTTTTTTAGGGAACTACGTGAGAGGAAAAAATAAATAATATTTTTTCGGATGTATTCCTTAAAAGATTATAATTATAAAATAATAAAAAATAGTAATAAATAAATATAATAACGATAAATTTATTCTTAAATAAACTTATCGTTGTTTTTAATTTAAAGTCTATTAAAGTAAAGAAAATTAGATAATAAAAATAAAATATATTGTAAAAC
>ERZ772948.14-NODE-14-length-101208-cov-4.880705_pt1 | contig 101208 bp, 95 predicted proteins | sample MGYA00511945_ERZ772948 | MGnify/ENA primary metagenome ERZ772948 (study PRJEB29015, sample SAMEA2737927) | human oral metagenome | biome: human oral; feature: human-associated habitat; material: dental | place: China | collected 2141 ... | reverse complement strand
TACTAATGTAAAACATCCAAATGAAGTAGTAGAAAAAACAACAGAACTTGCTATGTTAAGTGGAGAAGAATTGTATTTAGATGAAGAATACAAGCTTACACTTAAAGATAATACAGGCTATACTTTCACAGAGAGATTAGTGAAAGTGAAAAACTTAGATGGATTTATGGTATTGCATGATGCCAAAACTGACGAAACTATTGAAACTCTATCATTAAAAGAAAAAACATCAAGTTCTGAAAATCCAGGAGAAATCACATTAGATAAACTTGTAGCTAAAGTAATAACAAAAGATAATAAACCTTTTGGAGATGTTCCATTTAGATTATTTGAATTTGATAGAAATATTCCAAATATAGTAAAAGAAGCTAAAACAAACGCTTCAGGAGAATTAACACTTGATGCGAAAAGCTTAAAACCAAATACAAAGTACGACTTAAGAATTCAAAAGAAAAACACCCCATTCTTAAGAGATAATGTTGTATTTACAACTGATAAAGACGGTAAAATAAAAACAATTGATAATAAAGCAGTAACACAGACAACTACGGGGGTAATCGAGTTTAAAGAAGAAAAAGTTAATGATAATGAAGCAAAAATGACTCAAGCTCGCTTTAAAGTAGTAGATGAACAAGGAAATCCAGTAAAAGGTGTAGAACTTTCAGCAAGTGGAATAAAAACAAAAATAACTACATTAAAAAATTCTCGTTCAGATGAAAATGGAATAGTTACACTTGATTTAGAAAGCAAGGTAAATGGAGTTAATTATATAGTAAACGTATCGAAAAATGACCAGTTTAATTGGCAATTCAAACCGGAGGCAGTATCATTATTTGTAACGGAAGAAGGTAAAGTAAATTATACTAGTGGAGATTATAATACGTTCAGTTATAACGGAGAAAATATCCCAGTATTTGTTGTTAAGAAAATAGATCTTAATCACTTAAAAGCTGAATTACAAGAAAAAATAAAAGAAGCAGAAGAAGTATTAAAAACAAGAGAAATAAAAGAACTTCGAGATATAGTGAATTCTGCGAAAGAAGAATTAGCAAAACCGGAAACATTACCTATATATGTAGGTGGATATTTAAATGATTTAACAAAAGCTTTGGAGAAAATTAAAAATCAACCTGAGCAAAGAACAAAAGTTACAGTTGAACCAGCATTTGTTAAAAATGATAAAGAACCAGTGTTAGATAGTCTAACTTTCCAATTTACTAATGTAAAACATCCAAATGAAGTAGTAGAAAAAACAACAGAACTTGCTATGCTAGGTGGAGAAGAATTGTATCTAGACGAAGAATACAAACTTACACTTAAAGATAATGCTGGTTATACTTTCAGTGAAAGATTAGTAAAAGTGAAAAACCTAGATGGTTTCATGGTATTACACGATGCTAAGACTGATGAAACTATTGAAACTTTGTCGGTAAAAGAAAAAACATCCGGTCCTGAAAATCCAGGAGATGCTTCAAATCAAGCGTTGCGTAATAAGTTAGAAGAATTAGTAAAAAGAGAACTAAGAACGGAAGCTGGATATATAGCTAATCAAGGGAATCAAATAGCTAATAATGCATGGATAAGTGCAAAAACAGAAGCAGAGAGAGTGTTGAAAAATGAATCAGCAACAAAAGAAGATTTAGAGGCAGCTATTAAAAACTTAGAAGAGAAAATACATAATGCTACTCTAGGAAGTGAAAAAGTAAAAGTTGAAAAACTTATAAGAGCAAAAAATAGATTAGATTTAATTCCAAAACTTAAAAAAGCAAAAACTTTAGAAGAAGTTTTAGAATTAAAAAAATTAGTTAAACCAGAAGATGAAGCAACTCCTGAAGGGCCTAATAAACCAGGGGAAAAACCAGGTAAACCGGAGGGAACACCTGGAGGAACACCAGGAGCAACTCCAGAAAAACCAGGGAATGGTGAAAATGGTAATAACCCACTACCATCAGCAAAGCCAGTAATTAATAGTTATAGTTTTGATGATAAAGTGGTAGAATCAGCTGGAGGAGAAGTTAATGTTACTATAAAAGGGGAAAACTTAACTGCTGACAATGTTAAGATTAAAGTTTTAAATCCTTTTACAGCAGCAAAAGAGGAAGAATTATCAAATTCAATTACATACAAAAAAGTAGGTGATGATGTAGTAGCAACTATTAAATTACCGGCTAATACAACTTCAACAGCAAAATCATTTAATTTAGTATTTACCGACGCATTGGGTATGAAGGCTAAAGCTACATATTCAGAAGAACGTGGAGAAAATGGGCGTGTAATAACAATTTTACCAACAGGAAAAACTAAACAAGATTCAGTATTGAGTTTTGTAACTATAAGCTCTTATCAAGCTCATCATAGCACGGATTTAACAACTACAACAACTGACAAAGGAAATGTTAGTAAAAAAACAGTTGCTCATTTATATGGAACTAATTTAAAAGCAAATATAACAAAAGTTAAAATTATTGACCAAAACGGAGTTGAATGGCCAATCCATACTACAGGAAGCAATATAGAAGCATCTGATTATCCAATGATGGTTATTGGAAAATTAGGAAATGGTATTTCTGGAAATGGTACTTACCAAGAAGCGGAAATAGTTTTACCTAACCATTTAGATACAGATATGACCTTTACATATGTATTTGCGCCAGATGGTGTAAACTTTGACGAAGCACATAAAGTAACTGCCGTGGTAGAAAAAACTACTAATGTAAAATCAGCGGTTAAGCGAACTATTACTGTGAAATATCAAGATGAAAATGGTAAAACATTAAAAGGTGATAAAGTATTAACGGGGTATTCATGGTTTAACTACAACGTAGAAAAAGATACAATAGATGGTTACAAAAATGTCATTGTTAAAGATAATAAGGCATTATCAGGGAAATTTGGAACAAAGGATCAAGAAATAGTTCTTGTTTATACAAACAAAGAAGTGGCTCAACCTTCAGAAACTGAAAAACCTGCTCCGCAAGAAGATACTTTAGCAACTTCAAAAGCTAAGTTAAAAGAATTAGCAGATAGAGATTTAAAACTAGAAGATAGTTATAAAAAAGCTAGTTCAGAACTACAAACAAACTGGAGAAGAGCAAGAGCATTAGCGAATCGTGTATTAGCGGAAAGTAATAATAAAGAAGAGGTAGATAATCAAATTGTAGCTCTTGAAAAAGCGATTGCTGCGATAGAAAATTCTACAGAAGCTTCGAAACCAAGTGAAGAAAAACCTAAAGAAGAGGGTAACGCAGGAAATACAACAAAACCAACAAAAAATGTAGACGAGTTGAAAACAGAACTACAAAAGTTGGTAGAACAAGATCCAACAAAAGAAGATAACTATAAATTAAAAGATAGCCTTCAAGAAAAAGCATGGAAAACAGCTAGAGCAAAAGCGCAAGTATTATTACAAGGTGAGGCTACGGCAGAAGTTCTAGAAGAACAAGTTGGAAAACTTACTAGAACATTAGAAACTTTGAAAGAAGAAAATAAACTTGCTAATGACAAAGCTGATAAACCAAATACAACACCAGAATCACCAGCACCAGAAGAAAAAGTATCAGAAGTGACAAGTTATACTGGAGATAAAGCTGTAATCTCAAAAGTAGATGGAAAACTATTGGTGACAGTTAATGGGAAAAATCTAAAAGCAAGTGATTTAAGTTTTAGATTCCATGATGGTAACTCTTGGAAAGATGTTACTTTGAAAGTAATCAGTGAAGATTCTAACAAAATTGTTTTAGAGTTTGTTGTTCCAGAGGAGTTAAGAAATTCAATGGCTACATATAAAATTTCAGCAAAATATAAAAATCAAACGATAAAAGCAAATGGAGCTATTAATTTTAAAATAGCGTAATAAGTAATAAATAGTGGGATTGAATCAGAAAATGTTGTTGAAGTTATTTTCTAGAGTCGTCCCACTAAATTTTTTAAAAAGAAAACTTATAAGGAGATATTATGAATAATTTAAGAAAAAAAGAAAAATTTTCTATAAGAAAGTTTAGTGTAGGAATAGCATCTATTCTTATAGGAAGTAGTATGTTGATGACCTATCCACAAGTTAACCTTCCAACTGTACAAGCAAAGGAAAAAATAGAAGCAGAAGCTAATACTGATATTAGTCTAACGGTTAGAGAAACAAATGAGGAGACAACTATAGAATTATTAGCATTAAAAGATTTAACTAATGTAGATGTTAAAGTTACTTTTGATGGTGTTAAGGTAATTACTTATCATATAGATAGTTTGAAAGCTGGTCGAAAACAAGAAAGAGTAATTTCAAAAGCGGAATTACAAAGTATTAAAAATAATATAAAAAACAAGAAAATCTTACCTAATACTGCTGTAGTAAGAAAGGATATTTCGGAGAAATTTTCTATTACTGGTGGCGAACTAGGTGTTGGAGTAAGTTATGATGTAGAAGAGGACACTACAGAAATAAAACCAGAGAAACCAACTAAGCCAAATAAACCAGAAAAGCCGGCAGAACCAAGCAAGCCAGAAAAACCGGCAGAACCAAGCAAGCCAGAAAAACCGACAGAACCAAGTAAACCAGAAATACCAGTTTATGAAACAGCTGATGGAGAGAATGTAACATTAAATGAAGACAAAACAAGAGCTGTTTTTGGAGATAATGACAATAGTACACCAGTTAAAGTTGACACACCAACTGCAACATTAGAAAAAGATGTTGCTAGATTAGAAGTAGAGAAAGTTGATGTACCTAATGTAGATAAAACTAATAATGATATTTATAATATTAAGTTTTCTACCAAATCAGGTGAAGAACGACAAATAAAACAGCCTGTTAAAGTAGAGATTCCTGTAGAAAAAGAAGTAGAAGAAGCATATCGTATAAATAAAGACGGAAGTGGCAAAGAATCTCTACCATTTAAGAATGTTGCTAAAGATAATAAGAAATATGTTGAGATAGTAACAAATGAGCTGAATTTAATTGGAATTAAATATAAGGAAGAAACAGTTAAGCCTGAAGATGAAGAAATTACAATAAGTGATGCGAATTTAAGAAAATTAATAAACAAAAATATAGACTCAATAAGAGATGATAACCAAAAAATAACTAGAAAAGAAATAGAATCTCTAAAAGAAATTAATATGAGAGATAAGCAGGAAAATCCTATTTTAGAAGCTGGTTCATTAAAAGAAACAGCAGATTTTAAATTTGTTCAAACACGTGGAATAAAAACTCTTGCAGGATTAGAAAATGCGGTTAATTTAGAAAAACTTGATTTAGCAGAAAATGAAATTTCTGATTTATCACCAATATCAAAATTGACTAAATTGACAAAACTAAGTTTATTTAGAAATAGAATATCTGATTTAAAACCAATTTCAGAATTAACTAATTTAGAGTATTTAGATTTATATGCAAATAAATTAGTAGATATAAGTCCACTAGAAAAACTTGTTAATTTGAAACACTTAGATCTTCACAACAATAACGATCAAATGGGAGACCCTGCTCATCCAACTGTAAGTGGCGGGATAAAAGATATTTCAGTAGTGAAAAACCTTACTAAATTGGAACTTTTATCACTTGGAAGTAATAATATTTCAGATATTAGTGCAATAAAGAATTTAGATAATATAAAAGATTTAGTATTAGGTGGGAATCATATTAGTGATTATTCGGGACTTGAGCAGTATATTGCCGATAGATTAGCTAAACAACTGGAAGGCGAAGGTAGTATGAGATTTGACGGTCAAAGAATTAACTATGATAAAACTATCGATGTTGCTGGGACAACAGTTTCAGTAGAAAGTCCATTTAAAGGTATAAATGAGCTAGGTGAAAAATTAGCAAAAGTTTTTGAAAATGATGAGCCAATTAATCTATTCTCAGAAGCAATAACAAATGTAGAAGGAGTGAGTGCTACTTATAATCCAGAAACTTCTAAATTTGACTTTATATTTACAGAAGGATTTTTAAATAAAAATCAAGGGAAAGTAGTGCCTGTAAACTTGAAATTATCTACAGATGATTATGTTTGGAGAGTTAATAATATAAAATTCAATATAGGTAAAAAAGAGATATTCAAAGATAAAGTATTAGCTGATAAATTTAAAGGGAAAGATTTATCTAAAATAACAGAATTAACTAATCTTTATGGTGTTAAAGATTTATCAGGTATAGAAAACTTGACGAATTTGACAAAACTTGAGATTAACGGAGAATATAATGATATCAAGGATATAGCTCCAATAGCTAATTTAACTAAGTTGGAAGAACTATCTTTAGAAAATGTGAAAATTAAAGATATATCAGCATTAAGTAAATTAACCAATCTGAAAAGTTTAAATATAGCTGGACCTTTTATTGATCCAGAATACTCTGATGCACAAAATCCAGCAGACTATGTAATTAATAATATTGATGCTTTGAAAAAACTAACCAATCTTGAGACTCTTAGTATAGCTAATAGAGGTATAATTGATATAAATGCGTTATCTGGGTTAACAAAATTAAATGATGTTGTTCTTTCTGGGAATAATATAGCTGATATAAGTGTATTGAAAAATCTAATAGAGATAAGCAACTTAGATTTAACTAGTAATAAGAATATTGAAGATATTTCAGTACTAAAAGATTTAACAAATTTAACAAATCTATGGTTGACTGAAAATAAAATTACCTCTATAGAAGCTTTGAAAAATTTAAAAAATCTTAAGAAGCTTTATATTAATGTTAATAAAATTTCTGATTTAACACCTTTAGCAGATTTAACTAAGGTGACACACTTAAGTTTAGGAGCAAATGATATTAAAGATTTAATACCATTAAAAAATCTGACTAATTTGACTTCGTTAAGAGCTGCAGATAATAAAATAACAGATGTAAGTAGTTTAACTAATTTAGTAAAACTTACGGATTTGAATTTGAGTAATAACAGCATTCATGATTTTTCTCCATTAAATTCTTTAGAAAAAATCAATAAAAAACGAGGTTTTGCTAAACAAATAGAGGATGTAGATGTAACTAATAAGGAATTTACACTACCGATTGCTAAAAGTTTTGATGGGAGTGAAATTGATTTAGACACAAATGAAGATGGTACATTGAAACTTTATGAGGTAGTTAATAAAAAAGGAAAAAATCAACCTAAGGTAAATGATGAAACAGAAGAACTAGTACCTATTGGAAAACAATATACTATTACAAAAAAAGATGGTAAGTATATTTTACCAGATAATATTGAAAATGGATTATATGCAGTGCAATGGTTTAAATCTTATCAACAATGGGGAACATTCATTTTGAATGTTAATAGGTCAAAAGAAACAGCTAAAAAACCAACAGATACAGTAGAGTTATCAGCAACTAACAAAGTATTTTATAGAGCGTTATTAAATGATTGGAGTAATTTTAACAAAAAATATAAAAATTTAACAGATAAAGCTAATTCTGAATATGTCGCTAATAATAAACCTAAATCAACTCCAAAACCAAATTCTGAAACAGAGTTTCATGTAAGTGATTTTGAAAAATTACGTGTATTTGATGCTAACGGAGAGGTTAAATTAGGAAATACACCTATAAATATTCCAGTTGTAGATGGATTGGTAAAATCTTTAGAGAATGCGACTAATTTAGAAGAGTTTAAAGTTCTTGCTAAAAAAGATGAAGTTAGAAAAATTAAAGATTTTTCTTTCTTGAAAAAATTATCAGAGTTGAAATTATTCTATTATACAAATCAAAATCAGACGAAAGAGAAAGTAGATGTAGCTAATTTAGACTTAACGTTAAATAGCAAGTTGGAAGATGTTCGAGTAGGTCAAGGTAATTTGCAAAATCTTAATTTTGTTAAGGGTTTAAACTTGAAAAATTTAGATATAGAAGATAATGAGTTAAATGATATATCAGCTCTAAAAAATATGACTAGCTTAACAGAGTTACACTTAGATAATAATAAACTTAGTAATAACAATATTTCAGATATAGCTGGGCTTGTTAATTTGAAAACATTATATTTGAAAAATAATAAGAATATTAGCGATATCAACGCTCTTGAAGATTTAAAAAATATTGAAGCGTTAGAGTTGAAAAATATGAATATTAGTGACATAAGTGTTCTGAAAAAATTACCCAATTTACGTCGTTTAGTAGTTGATGGGAATCCGTTAGCTAAAAATTATTTAGATATAATTAAAGCATTAAATATTAATACAGGATATTTAGGAGAAATCACAAAAGAAGATTTTGAGTGGTTAAAGGAATATGTAAGTCGTGCAACTATTGCTGAAGCTACTCTAAATGAAAACAAACAGCGTGAATTTACATTTACGAAATTACCAATTACAGTTGAAGTAAAAAAATCACAGATAAAAGACGGTAAAGTAACTATAGAGAATCCACTAAAAGATTGGGATGGAGTAGGAGCAGGGTTGGATTATGGAAAAGAAGTACCAGCAGACTTAGAGATATCAGAAGATGATACTACACACATTACTATAAATTTAGGAGAGGTAACTTCTAAATTTATTAAATATGATATTAATATTGAGGACTATAATCATGAATTTGAAGGGCGACCTGCAAATATTCATGGAACTATAGAATTAATTATTAAGGTTATAGACTAACAAACAACCCTAGCTATAAATTACATTTAGCTAGGGTTGATTTTTTAGTTTTTTGCATCGATAAGTCGCATGACTCTATCAAGATAAGTATTATTATTTTGAAGTTCTTGTTTTTCTTCTTTTACTACTTCTGGTTTATCAGTAATAATTGCAGATGCAGGACTTTGTAGATATCTTCTGATAAGGGTTAAGTCGTTAATAGTCCACACATAGACTTCTTTATTTTGCGCGCGAGCTTGTTCTACTAATGAATCATGATAAGAAAAATCTTCAATAACGTAGAAATCAACTTTATTATTAGAAAATTTCCCAAGTTGAAGTGGGATTACATAACCGGTATTAAGTTCTGGGAACTTAGTTTCTAATTCTTCTATTATTTTAAGATTAAGTGACATATATTTGTACTGTTTTTCAATACCAAGCTCTTTTATTTTATTAATAAAAATCTCAATATAATCACTTGGTTCACCACCATGTGGTTTTAATTCAACGAGAAGTTTTATATTAAGTTGTTTTGCGCGTGTTACAAATTCTTCAAATGATGGAATTTTGCTTGTATATCCTCCTTGTTTAATAGGAAGACCTACAACTTCATTGTAGTTCATATCTTGCACGCGTCTATTGATTCCAGCAAGACGTTTAAGATTATAGTCATGCATAACAATAAATTTATTATCTTTAGTCAAAAGAATATCTACTTCAACATAATCAACACCGGCATTAGCTGCAGCTTCGAGCGATTCAATAGAGTTCTCAACTCCTTTAGAAGTATAACCTCTATGAGATATAGTCTTTATATCTTTATTAATTCCATTTGTATAAATAATTGAACCATTATACAAAGTAATACTAAGCACTAATACTAGAGATAATGCAAGTGAACGTTTAGCCTTTTTTTTATTCTTCACAGGAGGATTTAGTATTTTTTCAAAAATTATTTTTTTATCAATAAGTACGGTAATAAGGGCAGTAATGACCGTTATTTTTGATATAACACCAAAGAAAAAGATTATAGAACTAACGATAGTGAAAAATAAAGTTTGAATTATTAAATTATTGCCAGTAGGATCGATATGAAGAAATATTATGATTGTGGAAAGTACAGTTATTATAGCGATAATACCATAAATAAGTTCAAATAAACCTATAGTTAGTAAAAATTTGAATTTTCCTTTTTGTGTAAATTTCCAGCTTGTTTTAATACTAGCACCTATTTTTGTATCGCCTACAGCAGTAAGAGGTAAAGTAAATATAAGTCTTAAATTTATATAGGCAAACAGAATAATAACGAAGCTCCAAATTATAAATCCAGTGTTAGTTTTCATTATTTCACCAGTAACAAATTTTGGAATATATAAATTTTTAGTAACTATTGATTTAACTCCGAAGTTAGCGGCAGGAATGGTTAGAATAAAGTAGCCAATAAAAAACAATATTTGGAATCCAACCAAGCTACGCATTTTTTGCCAAGCATTAGAAATAATAGTTTTAAGAGAATAGTTATTTTCTGTTAGTTGCCCATAGATAGTGAATGTTAAGGTAGAAAATTCTATAAACATAAGGAATGCTACGATTAAAATGAGTAGGAGTAAAATTATTAAACTGTATGGATTCCCTAGAATGCTAGCTATATTATTTTTGTCAAGATTGGTTTCGCCAGCCAAACTAAGAGCAAATTGGAAAATACGTCCGACAAGCCATAGTCCACACAGTATAGCCAACTGTAATAGAGTTGCAATAAAAATATAGGTAAAAATGTGTTTATAAATATTACTCCAAACTGCTTTAAAAAGATTTTTGACAGAAATATCCATTATTTACTCCTTTCTACAGAAAATGTCGCTAAGAATTAATATAATCAAAAAGATTATAACAAAATTATATATCAGAATCAAAAAATTAACATAAGAATTAGGTAACGTTACTTTTTACTCTTGACAAACTTTCCCCAGTGATGTAGAATATAAAAAGTAACGTTACCATTTTGTATTTTTATTATTTTAAAATTAAAGGTGTTTTTATAAAAAATTAAATTTAAAGGAGAAACAAAATAATGGATTTGAAAAAAGTTATTAATGAAGTTGTGGAACACAGCGGTGGTGTCGATAATATTCGCAGTGTTGTTCACTGCGCAACGCGTCTTCGTTTGGAATTAAACGATGAGAATAAATATGACAAAGATAAATTGGAAGATATTGAAGGAGTTAAAGGAGTATTTTTTAATAATGGACAACTTCAATTAATCTTTGGAAGTGGACTTGTTCAGCAAGTATATGCAGCTTATAACGAAGTATATAAAGGGGAAGCTTCAGATGAGTCTGCTACAAAGGATGAGACTAAGCGACCAAAAGGAAATCCACTTCAACGTTTTGTAAAAATGCTAAGTGATATTTTCGTACCAATTATTCCGGCAATCGTTGCTGGAGGTTTATTAATGGGTATCAACAACGTTCTTACAGCAAAAGATTTATTCTATACTGGAAAATCAGTTATTGAGGCAAATCCAAGTATTGCTGGTTTAGCTGATATGGTTAATGTGTTTGCCAATGCACCATTCGTTTTCTTACCGGTATTAATTGGATTCTCTGCTACTAAACGTTTTGGTGGGAATCCTTACCTAGGTGCAGCTCTTGCGATGTTAATGGTTCACCCAGATGTAATGAATTTCTATGTATTTGGTAAATTAGATCCGTCTACTAACCAACTGTTAGCACCTGCTTTGGATATCGTTAATCAAAGTGGTCAAGCTGTAGATGGTCTGCAACGAGTAACATCTCTTGGATACTGGGATGTATTTGGATTTAAAATTGCTAAAGTAGGGTACCAAGGTACTGTTTTACCAATTTTAGCAGCAGCTTGGGTTCTTGCGACTATTGAAAAATTCTTACGTCGTGTTACTCCATCATGGTTAGATAACTTAACTACACCATTAGTATCGTTATTTGTAACAGGATTTGTAACATTCGCTTGGATGGGACCTGTACTTCGTGAAGCAGGTACTCTTCTTGGAGAAGGATTACAGTGGTTATACACTAATGGTGGATTTGTAGGAGCTGGTATTTTTGGTCTATTATATGCACCAATCGTTATTACTGGTCTTCACCAAAGCTTCGCAGCTATCGAAACTCAATTACTTGCAGCAACAGGACTTACATTTATTTTCCCAATAGCATCTATGTCAAACGTAGCTCAAGGTGCAGCTGTTCTTGCAGTATTAGTATTCTCTAAAAATACAAAAATGAAATCAATTTCTTCAGCATCAGGTATTTCTGCATTACTAGGTATTACAGAACCTGCAATGTTTGGGGTTAACTTAAGACTTAAATATCCATTTTACGGAGCAATTGCAGGAAGTGCGATCGGAAGTGCATGGATTGGTCTTAACAAAGTATTTGCATCAGCATTAGGTGCGGCGGGTATTCCAGGATTTATATCAATTCCTGCGAACCACTGGTCAACATTTGCAATTGGTTTAGCATTATCATTCATCGTAGCATTCTCAGTAACAGCATACTTCTTCAAAACTAAGAAGGAGTTAGTTAATGCTAGCTAATAACTGGAAACAAAATCTTCATTTAGAACCTAGACATGGTTGGTTAAATGATCCAAATGGTTTAGCTTACTTTAATGGGAAATATCATATTTTTCATCAATATTCATACGAAGTAAACGGTGGTTTAAAACATTGGTATTATTATACTAGCAGTGATTTAGTAAACTATGAAGATAAAGGTGTTTTCGTATCACCAACAATTGCGGAAGAAACGCATGGTGTTTACTCAGGAAGCGCCAATGTAGAAAATGGGAAATTAGTTTTCTACTATACAGGAAATGTGAAATATAAAGGAGATTATGACTACGTTCATGCTGGGCGTGGTCATAATACCATAACATTCTCAACAGAGGATGGAATCAACTTTACTGAGAAGAAATGTCTACTAACAACAGATGATTATCCTAATATGTCAAATCATGTTAGAGATCCAAAAGTATTTGAAAAAAATGGAAAGAGTTACTTAGTTTTAGGTGCTCGTGATAAGAATGATTATGGTTGTCTAGTCGTCTATGATAAAGACACGCTCAATCACTATAAAACAATCTACTCTGAAAAAAACCTAGGTTTTATGTGGGAATGTCCAGATTATTTTAAAGTAGATGGTAAAGAAATATTTATATTCTCTCCACAAGGTATATCAAGAATGTACGCTAATTTCCAAAATATGTATCAAATAGTGTATTCGGTTGTTGAAGAAGGAATAGAGAATGTAGAAAAGATAAATAATTATAGTCTATTAGACTATGGTCATGATTTTTATGCGGCTCAAACTTTTGTTGATGAAGATGGTGAGCGTGTGCTAATCGGTTGGATGGCAGTGCCAGATAGTAGCTATACCAACCCAACTACGAACTTTGGTTACCAAAATTGTTTAACTATACCACGTGTTGTAAATTATCGTGATGGAAAGTTATATCAAACACTTCATAAATCTGTTCAATCATTACTTGGAGAAGAGATAAAAACAAGTGAATTTAATGAAAAAACATGGTACTATAAACAAGAAGATGGTGAAAGTTTTGAAATCACTGTAGATAATTTTAAATTAAGTTATTTAGAAGGTGAACTTAGAGTTGATTTTGGTACAACAGGTTATGGTAGAGATAACAGAAAATACAAATTAGATTTAGAAAATGTTGAAATAGTTTTTGACAGTTCGTCAATAGAACTATTTGCGAACGATGGTAGTTTTGTTATTTCTAATAGATTTTACCCAAATAATCATAATGTTAAAATTTCGGCGAAAAATTTTGTTGTGAAAAAATTAGGAGTAATTAACGTAAGAGAGGAGAACTAAAATGGCAGTTTTATGTATAGGAGAAATGCTAATCGATTTTATCGGAGAAGGTGTTGGAACAATTGACACAGTAAAATCATTTAAAAAAGAAGCAGGAGGATGTGTTGCTAATGTAGCTTGTGTTACACAAAAATTAGGACATAAAAGTTATTTGCTTACTTCATTAGGACAAGATGGTTTTGGGGATTTCCTAAAAAATACTTTGAAAAAAGAAGATGTAGATTGTAAATATGTGTCACGAAAAAGAGATAGTTTTACACCATTAGCATTTGTTTCTTTGGATGAAACTGGAGACCGTTCATTTAGTTTTTACTTTAAGGGGTCATCAGCACTACGAATCAGTAAAGAAGATGTAGAAAATGTAGATTTATCAGAGATTAATGCTATTCACTTTGCAAGTATCGCTATTCAAGAAGAATCAAAAGATAGTCATCATCTTCTTTTGAAGAAAGCAAAAGAAGCAGGAGTTTTAATATCATTTGATGTAAATCTGCGCTTTAACCTTTGGGATGACCACAAAGTTTATTTAGAAACTATAAAAGAATTTCTTCCTTATGTAGATGTTATCAAAGTAGCGGATAATGAGCTTGAGTTTTTAACAGGAACAACCGATATTAATGTTGCTTTAGAAAAAGATTTTAAACATTTAAAAGTTGTTCTTTATACAAAAGGTGAGCATGGGGCAGAAGTTTACTACAAAGATAAAAAAGTAGTAACAACAATTCCTGATATAAAAGCAGTAGATACAACTGGAGCAGGAGATGCTTTTGCAGGCTCATTCTTATCTAAGTTATTAAATCAAAAAAATATTGATGATATATCAACAGAAGAACTAGCAGAGATGGCAGCATTTGCAACAAACTATGCAAGTCTTACAACTACAAAAACAGGAGCTATTTCTAGTTATCTTACAGAAGAAGAGTATAAAGCTTTAATATAATTTCTCATAAAAAGTAATTTTAGCAGGTCTAAAGTTACTTTTTATTTTTAGTACTTATTATTTTCTTATTTACTGAAGGCGCTAATGTTGGAAGATCTAATGATAATACTGCACCTATTTTCTTAACTGTAAATGCTCGTTTAGAAGTACATCCAGATAATCTTACTAAAATTATTAAAGAAGAAATTGATAGAGCATTTAAAGAAGTTGGATACAAAGAAGAAAAATTAAATGCTTTAATTCCAGGAAGACCAAATCCAACATTTAGATATAGAGAAATCGTAAAACTATAATTTTAGTAAAAATTATTAATCTATGATAAAATAAATATGAACTTAGTTGCTTGAGTTGTAAAATTCAAGCAACTAAATTTTTAGAAAAGTTAAGAAAGGGAAGAGCAAGGTGTCACTAAATAATATTAAAATAAGAGTTTCTGTAGGTAAATTTTATGATGACATATCAAAAAATAAAAAGAAAACAAAAGTAGATTCTAAAGCACTTAGTATGTCATTAGGTTATGATGAAGATATTATCAATGAATTTCCTGATGAAATAAATATGGGGCTTTCTTGTGGGAATCCAATTAACCACTTAAAAATTAAAGAAGGACAAACTCTAATTGATTTAGGTTGTGGCGCAGGTATGGATATTTTCGTTACAAAGATGAAAAATCCAAAAGTTGGAACTCTTTATGGTTTAGATAGATTGGATTCTATGTTGGAAAAAGCTCGTAAAGTAGTTGAGAATAAAAAGTTTGATAATATAGAATTTATCAAAGGTGAACTAATTGATATTCCTCTAGAGGACGAATCAGTGGATAGGGTTATTAGCAACTGTGTTATTAACCTTGAACCGGATAAACAACAAGTTTATAATGAAATCTATCGTATATTAAAAGATGATGGTATGTTTGTTATTTCTGATATAATTTTAAAACAAAGCTTGCCAGAAAAGTGGAAAAATTCTGAAAAACTGTATTGTACTTGAGTGGCTGGTGCTCTTCTGGAAGAAGAGATGGCAGACATTATAAAAAAAGCAGGTTTTACAAAATTCCAAATTATTAATTCAGATGTTACAGAAGAATATGCTGAAAAATGGGGTTATGGTAAGGGAATGAAAGACTATATACAAAGTGGTCTATTAATAGGTAGAAAGTAGTATTTGTGGCATAATGTTATTAAGTTAGGAATAGAAACTGCCTATAAAAAATTTATAAGTTATAACAGTTAGTTAATATAAGAAGATAAAAGTAGCTAAAATCTATGTTTAAACTAGATTTTAGTTACTTTTTATATAATTAATAATGAAATAAACTAAAGTAAGGAGTGTTGAGAAATGAGACTATTACTAGCAGAAGATGAAAGAGATTTAGCTGATGCGCTAGAGGCGATGCTAAAGCACAATAATTATTCGGTAGATACAGTTGATAATGGTCAAGATGCGTTGGATTATTTAATGCTTGACGATTATGATGGAGCTATATTGGATGTTATGATGCCGAAGATGGATGGAGTAACAGTAGTTAAAAAATTGAGAGAAAATAAAAAAAATACACCTGTACTACTATTAACAGCAAAATCAGAAGTAGAAGATAAAGTATATGGTCTTGACAGCGGTGCTGACGATTATTTAACAAAACCATTTGTTATTAAAGAATTACTAGCACGTGTAAGATCTATGACAAGAAGACAGGCGACATTTACGAGTAATGTTCTTGAATTAGGAAATGTTAGCTTGAGTAAATATACTTTTGAATTATCTACTGATAAAGATAAAGTAAGACTATCAAATAAAGAATATCAAATGATGGAGATGCTAATGCGTAATCCAGGGAATGTTATTCAAACAGAACAATTCCTAGAAAGAATTTGGGGTTATGATAGTGATTCAGAGATTAATGTAGTTTGGGTTAACATTTCTTACTTAAGAAAAAAACTGAAAGCATTAGATGCTAATATTCAGATAAAAGCAACTAGAAATGTTGGATATACATTGGAGATAGTCGATGTTCAAGAGTCTTAGAAGAAAGTTTGTTGCTTCGGCAGTAGTTAGTGTTGCAGTAGTTATAACCTTAATGGCGGTAACTCTAAATTTTATTAACTATTATAAGTTGGAGCAACGAATAGATGAAACATTACATGAAACAGCAAAATCACAGACATTGGCTGCTTTATTTAAGGATGGAGCAGAAAATGATTTAGTAATAACTAAAAACACATCTAGTGCAACTGATTCAACAGGATTTTCCGTAGCGAAAATAGACTTTAAAGGAAAAATTGAAAAATCCTATCGAGATGATGCTTTGATTTCATCACAGAAAGATTTGCAAAGCTATGTTGACAAAATATATTATAGTGGACAAGAAAGTGGTTTTATTGGAAGTTATCGCTATCTAAAAGCAGAAACTAAATCTGGGAATGTTATTTTATTCTTAAATTGTCAGCGTGATCTAGCTTCTTATTATTCATTTGTTAAGAGCACAATAATCATATCTTCTATAGTTATCTTATCTGTACTTATAATTATTGTAATGGTATCAAAAAAAGTAATAGCGCCAATCCAACAGAGTTATACAAAGCAAAAACAATTTATAACAGATGCTAGTCATGAATTAAAAACACCATTAGCTATTATTAGTTCCAATACCGATGTATTAGAGCTTGAACATGGTAATTCGAAGTGGACAAAAAATATCCAAAATCAAGTAGAACGTCTAACTAGTCTTGTTAATAGCTTAGTTGCTTTTAGTAGAATGGAAGAAAAAGATACAGTAGAAAGAGTGAAGTTCGACTTGACAAATACGTTAAAATCTCGTATAAATGATTTTAATGAATTAGCTAATTTTCAAAAGAAATTTATTACTACAGATATTGATAATAATCTTTATTATAATGGAGATCAACAAGCAATAATTCAACTAATGGATATTTTATTGGAAAATGCGATAAAATATGCACCGCAAAATAGTGATATAAATATTAGTCTTAAAAAAAATCGCCGCTATGCAACTATGAGAATTTCTAATAAAGCTAATGTAAAAAAAGGAGATTTACGAAAAGTATTCGATAGATTTTATCGTTTAGATGAATCAAGAAATAGCCATGTTAAAGGATACGGTATTGGTTTATCTATGGCTCAAGTAATTGCTGAAAAACATAAAGAAGTAATAAAAGCGTATGCTCCTAAAGATGGAATTTTCAGTATAGAAACGCGTTTTACGCTAGATGAGAAGAAATAGCTAGCGAGGTATAGTTTATAGAATTTTTGAAAATTAAAGTAATAATATGTAGTTAATTAAAAATTTATAAAAAAAGACAAACTTATGATATAATAGAGACAAGATAATTTTTATCTTGTCTTTATTATGAAATTAGGAGGATTTATTATGAGACCATTTAATAGAACAGTAGAAAAAGTTTTAGCGTGGATAGCTAATGTCCTATTGATAATTTTAACTGGATATTTAACTTATGGAGCATTTTTCCAATTGGATTTAGTAAAAAATAATCCAGAGTTAATTAAGCAAGTAAGAGAAATTCTTGCTAGAGATCCGCAAGTAGCGATTTATTCGCCAGAACAATTTATTAATTTAATCGTAGTAGCACTTAAAGTCTATGCTGTTATTTATATTATTTTGGCAATATTAGCCATTTTAGCAACATTACTAATGAGTAAACGTATTTTATCAGGAATATTTTTCTTATTAGTAGCGATTGCTGTAGGGGTAACTACTATGGGAATATTATTACCTGTGTACTTGTTACATTTTATCGTCGCAATTATGTTGTTTGTTAGAAAAGAACCGAAAACAGAGTTTCCAGAACAACAGGAACAACAAGAAACAATAAGTTATCTATAAAATTATTTATAAAATGAGGTTAATTAAGTAGTAAAAATTAATTAACTTCATTTTTCTTTTAAACAATTTATGTGAAAGCAAGGTGCGAAGATTTTATAAATTTTCATAATGTGGTATAATTGTAACAGACAATTTGCAAAGGATATGCTATGGAAAGATATACTTATAATAAAGAGTTAATAGAAAAATTGAATATAAAATACTTTATTGAAAAGTATAATTTAAACAATGAGAAGTATAATTTAGCGATTTTTTATGCATTGAGTTCTGTTTATGAGCATCATTGCAGAAAAGAGCAAAAGATACCTACTAAAAATCTTCTTTTTGGTGATTATTATAGCTTTGTCTATTATAGTTTGTTAAAGTACGATTTGGATAAATTAATATTATTAACAGATGTGATGAAAACAGGCTATTTAGGGTTGACGAAATTAACTATGGATCTAAACTCTTTTAATAGAACTATTATAAGTCAATGGTTTGATTTTTATAACTTAACTTTTGATGAAAAAGATAGCCAAGCTCTTATAAGTTTGTGATGGTGAAAAAAATGTTAAAACAATATGATACTTTAGTACAAGAGGTACTAGAAGATATTTTCGAAATCACTCGTAGTGATGATAAGAAACTAAATACAATAATTAAGGAATATTTTTTAAATGGTGGTAAGCGAGTACGTGTATTACTACTTTTGATATGTGCAAATCTAGGTGATTTTGAAAAAAATAAAAAAAATATTATAAGAATAGCAAGCATAGTTGAGATTATTCATACAGCTAGTCTTATTCATGATGATATTATTGATAAGGCGCAAACTCGTCGTGGACAGACAACTATGAGTAGGGCTTATGGAGAAGAATATGCTCTTTACGTAGGTGATTATCTATTTGCAACGGTGCTAAGAGAGATTGCAGAATTTAAGGATGAAAGACTGCATATGTATTTATCTAATACTTTGAAAGAGCTTTGTATAGGAGAGATTATTCAAGAAGAAGGGTTATATAATATAAGAACAAGAAGAATAGATTACCTGAAGAAGATAAAAAGGAAAACAGCTATTCTTATTGCTTTTGCCACAAGTGCAGGTAGTATAGTTTCTTGTACATCTAATGAAAATATTCAACGTAGTTATGCTTTTGGTTATTATTTAGGTATGAGTTATCAAATAATTGATGATTATTTAGATTTTGCTGGTGGAAGTGAAACTTTAGGTAAAGAAATAGGTCAAGATTTAATAAACGGAAATATAACTTTACCAGCAATTATAGCAAGAGAGCACAATTCAGCTTTGTTTAAGAATTTTTCGAAAGATTCTAGTTTAGAAGAAAAACAAAATCTAATAAAATTTATAAAAAATACTGGAAGTATTTTGAAAGAAACTTTAGCAATAAGTCAACGATATTTAGAAAAAGCATTGCTTAATATAGAAAATTTAGGAAATGACAATGTAAAAGAAGAACTAGTATTCGTTATGAATAAGCTAGCAAGGAGAGAGAATTAAATGGATATTGAACAATTTTTAGAAGAATTAAAAGAGATAGACTTTACTGTCTTAGATAGAGAACAGCAGGAGAATTTCCGTTCGATTTTATTTGATAATGGATTATTTGAAGAGTGCTTGGAGCTGTCTAAAATAATTTATGAACAAAATAAAGAAGATGATGATGCAATAGAAGGGTATGTACATAATTTACAGTATCTAGATAGAAAAGATGATGCCTTAGTTGTGCTGTATAATGCACCTAAAACGCCATCTATTTTATACCAAGAAGGGCTAATCTATATGGAAGATGGATTGTATGAGATTGCCGAAGACAAATTTCTTCAAGCACGTCGTGGTACGGATTTTGATGAAGCAATTCGAGCTATCGATAAGGAACTTGTTGCTATTTATTTAACAACAGGTCAAGAAGAAAAGGCGAAAGATTTAAGTGAAAGAATTTTCCATGAAGAACAAACGCTAGAAAACTTCAAAATAGCTTTTGATAATTTATTTGCTTTAGGACGTTTTGATGATGCTATTGAATTTTATAATCAACATGGGAAAGGTTATGAAGATGCTGGAATATTATTCTCATTGGCCTTTGCATATAATCAAGTACAAAATTTAGAAAAATCTAAGATGCATTTATTAAAAACTATTGCGCTAGATGCTGATTTTACAGAAGCTTACTTACATTTAGGACATATGTCAAAAGGAGAGGAAGCCAAAAACTATCTTGAGAAATATTTAGAGCTTCAAGGAGTGGCTATGAGTGCCTACTTACATCTTATTTCTCTTTATAAAGATGACCAAGAGTACGATAAAATTCGCGTTATGATGCAAAATATTTTAACAACTCTAGGTCTTTCAGAAGAAACATTGTTTATTACAATAAATGCACTAAAAGCACTGTATGAGTATGATAAAATTTATGAACTATACAATGAGCACTCATTAATTAAAGATGATCCTATCCTGCTAGGTGCAGCGCTGAATGCATTATCTGAGGAAGAAGATTACATTGATTTTGTTGAAGAAGAAGTTGTAACGTACTTCAATGTTCTTCATGATGAACCTACATATTTGGAGACGCTAAGAAATGTTTATGACTTAACAGCTAGTAAGAGAGTGTTGGAGATAATTCAGCATTTTGAACAGCATCACGGTCCTCATGGATACAGTCACTGAAGTTTAAATCATTAAAAAGGAGGCAGGTATATTGAATTACAGTTTTAAAGATATTCATTCGAGAGCTCGTGTGGCAACAGAAACAGATAAGTATGTGATATATCAAACATTAAAATCAAAGCTGTATTTTAGTGGAAATTACCTACTTATGAAAAAAACACCAGAGACAATAGAAGAATTAGATTACTACATTTCTGCGTGTAGAAATTTTTTTAGAGATAAAGGTGTAAATTTTATTCATTTGGCATCTCATGAGAATACAGCACTTTCTAAAAAGTTAAAAAAATACTTAAAAAAAGAGAATTACACAGAAATAAACTTAGATTTGTATTATTTAGATGTTGATAATTTTGTAGAACAAGAAGATAGCGGTTATGATATAAGTTATTTGACTAGAAAAGATTTGAATAATTATTTGGAGTTTCAATATAAAATAGATATGGAATCGAGTGATGAAGAGTGGGCAGAACATAATCAAGACTTACTCTATGAAGATATTAGATCTGATAATATAAAACAATTAATAGCTAAAGATGGAGATAAAATTATCGGGACAGCAAATATTATTGTAAAAGCTGATTTTTTTGAAATAGATAATCTATATGTATCTCATGAATACAGACGAAAAGGAGTCGCTATGAATCTGATTAATTCTGCTGTAAAAAATGAGCAGAAAAAAAATGTTTTATTAGTTGCGGATGCAAATGATACTCCAAAATATATGTATGAAAAAATTGGATTTAAGAAAATTTCTGAACAAGATTTTTATTTAAAAACAAAAATTTAGATAAATTGTACAGAAAAGAGGAAATAACTCTTTTCTGTTTTTTAATTTATAAGCATAGATAGGGTATTTATTGATAAATATATTGATGAATTGAAAGATGTGTAGTAAACTAAATATGTGGATATTCGTGAGAAGGAAGTGAATTAGAAATTGAAAAGGTTGATGAAAAGAATATTAAAGTTTTTTATTGAATCACTAGCAGTGGTTTTAATTGTTTATGGAGTTTTTTCAGTAGGTGGTTATTTAAAAGCGAAAAAAGATGCGAAAAAACAAGAAACAACACAGCAGGCAGAAAATAACCAAAATAAAGAACAAAAACCAGAAGAGAAGAAAAAGTTAAACACAATTGAATTAGATAAGGCGATGAAGAATATTATATCTCAATATAAAGCAAATAATGAGATAGGAATAGTCTATAAAAATTTCTCAACTGGATATAGATTTTCAGAAGATGATGAACAGTATTTTTCTGCTGCAAGTACCATTAAGGTAGTCTATGCGATGAAAATATATGATCGAATAAATGCAGGAGAAATACGCAAAGATGATGATATTAAATACGACCCTAAATATTTAGAAGAGGGTGGCGGAGAGATAACTAATCAAGAGAAGAAAGATAGTTATAAACTGGATTATGTTATTCAAAACATGATTCAATATTCAGATAATACAGCAACTAAAATGTTAATAGGAAATACTGCAACTGCAACGGATATTCTTGTTAAGTATTTTGCAACATTAGGTATAACTTTACCTCAAGCAGAAGCAGCTAAGAATAGAATAACTCCAAAAATGATGGAAGCAGTATGGACTAAATTATACAATGAGAGAGATAAGTATCAAGATTTAATAAAATACTTAGAAGCGTCTAGTGATAATGAATGGATAAAACAAGGAATACCAGGGAAGAAAATTGCAAGTAAATATGGGGGTATAGATGCAAATATGCATGATACGGCGATTGTCTTTGGTAATCAAGATTATATGTTGTTAATATACACAAATAATCTTAAAAATTCCGCAAATAGCATAATAGATATTTCAAAAGAAATAAATAAGTTGACAGAAAATAATATGTAAAAGTTAAAAAGGATAATTAGTAATTGTTTTTAATATTGCTAATTATTCTTTTTATTTGATGTGTTTATAATGTACTTGAAGAAGTAAATATGTTATAATTATTCAGTTACATAAAAAATGGTAGAACAACTAGATAGAAGGAGAACTAAATGACAACATTTGAAGAATTAGGAGTTAGTAGTAAGATAGTAGAATCGCTAACTAACATGAATTTTGTATCTCCTACAGGTATTCAAACAGAAACAATTCCGTATGTGTTATCAGGAATTGATATATTAGCTCAAGCTCAAACAGGCTCAGGAAAAACAGGAGCATTTGGGATACCGATAGTAGATACAGTAAGAAAAACAGAAGAATTACAATCATTGATTTTGGCGCCGACACGAGAATTAGCTCAGCAAGTAGGAGAACAACTCCGTTTAATGTCTCGTGCTAAAGGACTTAAGGTTAGCATAATCTTTGGTGGCACAAGTATTGAAAGACAAATACAAGATTTAAAGAAACGTCCTCAAATAATAGTAGGAACACCTGGTAGGATAATAGATCATATTAATAGAAAAACTATAAGGTTAGAAACATTAACTCATTTAGTGTTAGATGAAGCAGATGAAATGCTAAATATGGGATTCATAGAAGATGTTAGATTTATTTTATCAAAAATAACATCACGTCATCAGACGCTATTATTCTCAGCAACAATGCCTAAAACTATTATGGAACTTTCAAAAGACTTTATGAAAGACTATAAACTAGTGAAAACGATGAGTGATGAGGATCTTAATCCGGATATCAAAGAGTTTGCAACAATTGCGAGAGAAAATGAAAAGCTAGAAACATTGATAGGATTTTTAGATGTTCAAAATCCTAATCTGGCTATAGTTTTTGGGCGAACTAAACGTCGTGTTGATGAATTATCTAGTGCCTTAATTGCAAAAGGATATTTGGCCGAAGGATTACATGGAGATATAACACAATCAAAACGTTTAGAAATTCTTCGTAAGTTTAAAAACAATTCATTACAAATTTTAGTGGCTACAGATGTTGCTGCAAGGGGAATCGACATTAGTGATGTAACTCATGTTTATAACTTTGATATCCCTCAGGATACAGAAAGTTATACACATAGAATTGGTCGTACAGGACGTGCAGGAAAATCAGGAGTAGCTGTAACATTCTTAAATCCAATAGAAATGCCGTATTTAAAAGATATAGAGTCTTCTCGTGGAGAAAGAATGAAGATGTTGAGACCTTATACTAGTGAAGAAGTAAAAAAAGCGCGCTACAATAGAATGTTTGAAGAAGTAGTTTCAGAACTAGGTAATAATCATGTTGAGTTCAATAGTTTAGCAAATAAATTATTAGCAGAAGCTAATGCTGAAAAAATTATTACGGTGCTTTTAAGCAAATTGATTAATGATAAGAAAGAAGTAGATGTTGAATTATCATTTGAAAAACCTCTTCCACGTAAACAGGAGAAATCCCGTAGAAGTGGTCGTTCAAATGATAGAAAACGAAGAGATAATCGTGACAGGAAACCTCGTAATGAACGTCGTAATCCAGATAAGAAATTCTTTGATAAAAAAGGTAGAAGAATGCAGAATAAGTAATAAACATTTGATAAAGATCACAGACTTGTGGTCTTTATTTTTTTTATACTTTGATGTAGAATAATAGTAGATAGCGATAAAATATGTTTAATTTGAGTATGTGAGGAGATTATTATGAGAGTCGAATTAATATCTGTAGGAACAGAACTACTATTAGGTGATATTGTTAATACAAATACAGCTTATTTATCAAAAGAACTTGCAGCATTAGGTATAGGTGTTTATCGACAAACGACAATAGGAGATAATAGCGAGCGATTATTGCAAACTTTAGATGCGGCATTTTCAGAAAATGATACTGTTATTATTACTGGTGGTCTGGGGCCAACTGATGATGATATTACAAAAGAATGTGCAGGACAATATTTTGGGCGCGATTTTTATTTCCACGAATATTCTTGGGTTAAAATATTAGAGAGATTAACTCGTTCAGGTAGCAATATAATAACAGACAACAACAAGAAACAAGCAATGATTCCTGAAGGAGCAATTGTGCTAGAAAACTTTTGTGGGACAGCACCAGGTATAATAATAGAAGAGGATAATAGAAGAATTATCTTAATGCCGGGACCACCGCGCGAAATGAAAGATATGTTTGAAAAAAGTGTTCGTCCATATTTACAAAAATTGAGTACCAACAAATTTGTCTCTAAATATGTAAGATTTTATGGCATAGGAGAATCATTATTAGAAACCAAAATTAAACATATTTTAGATAATCAAACTAATCCAACATTAGCATTATATGCAAAAACTGGTGAGGTATTACTACGAATCACAGCTAGTGCAAGTACTTTTGAAGAAGCGGAAGAACTTATAGCTCAACAATTAAGAGAAATAGAAGAGCTCGTAGGAGAGTATATTTATTTAATTGGTGATGAAGATATATCTAGTAGTCAAACAGAGTTACATAGTGTAGTTGCTAATTTGCTTATTGAAAATAATTTAACATTATCAATTGCAGAGTCTTTAACAGGTGGGTTATTGACATCAATGTTAGTGGAAAAAAGTGGTATCTCAAATTCGTTGTTAGAGGGAATTGTTTGTTACTCTAATGACTCGAAGATTACTGCCTTAGGTGTTAAAAAGCAAACACTAGAGAGATTTGGTGCAGTAAGTGAGCAAACAGCTCGTGAGATGGCTGAAGGTGTTGCTCGCCGTTTAAATAGCGATTTTGCAGTAGCGACAACAGGTATAGCTGGACCAAATAGAGATGGCAGCAATAAACCAGTAGGACTAGTGTATATTGGATTATATAGTAAAGGAAAAGTAGATGTGGTAGAATGTCTATTTACCGGAGATAGAGAATTAATACGTACAAGAACATGTACTAGAGCGTTAGATGAATTGAGAAAAATTATTTTGAAAAGCTTATAGTTTTCTCTTGTAAAATAATGTACTTTTTTGTATAATTAATAAAAAGAATTTAAAGGAGATTTTTATGTATACAATGAACTTATCTAGTTTGGAGTCCCCGGATCCCAGGTTCACGCAAGACGATGAATATTCCCAGGACTTCAATACAGAAATAGACTATGAAAACGAAATTTTATCAGATTATGCAGATGAAGGATATAATGAGATAGAATTTTCTACTCCAGATGAGGAGTTTTTGGATTACTCTAATGAGATGTTCCTTTATAAGGAATATTCGTATGATTTTGCAGATGACTACGAATATGATGAAGTTAGTATATCTAATGATCAAATAATGTTAGAAAATATCGGTGAGATTTAGTTAACATTAATAATAAAAAGGAGATTGGCTTATAAGCAAAAATTTTAAAAAAGTTTTTCCTTATAGGTCAATTTTTTGTAGAAAATATACGATAATTAAGTTTAATTTTAGCAAGTTTTAGTATAATTTGATTGCAGAATGGATTATAAGTAAACTATGATAGAAATAGAGATAAAAAGAAAGGAGGAGAAAAATGCGTTATAAAAAATTTTTGGTAGGATGTTTAATGTGTTGCGGTTTTCTATCACTTTCGGATAACCATATTATAAAAGCAGATTACTTTACAGATTATAATACAACTGTTTTAGATAGTATTATGAAGCCAAATATTTTTGACTTTGATATTTTCTCTAAAAGTAGTAGATACACTCCTCCTGAAATAAAAAATAGTATGTACTCAGAAAATATAAATGAAATTGATTACAATGCAGAGTTACTTAGCTATAAGAAAAATTCTTATAATTATTTAATATTCTATTCATTGGATGATGATAATATACCAAATGAGCTTTTTAGGGTTCCAATAGTAAATAGTGGAGATGGGAAAATAGTAGATAAGAAGTTATTAAAAAAACTTTTGAAACCTAATAATATCATAATAATGAATGTTATGAGTTTTGATATTGATGATAAGGGAAATATAGAAAATCTGAAACATTCACCGACTAGTAAGGAATATTATACTAAAAAGACATTAAATTTAGTTATAAAAGAGGGGAATAAAGAGGTAGTCAATAGAATCATAAATTTGGGGAATGAAGCAAAAGATAATAAAGTTCTTACTTATCCTTATGAACTAGAACAATATTATCGTCCTGATAAATATTATTCATATACAAATGAAGAGATATTCGTTGATGGAGAACAGAAGGAACCTAATAAATTAGAGGTAAGTTACACAGCGAAAAAGATAGAGGTAAATCTTAGTAAAAATAGAGAGTATTGGAAAAATGTGAAAATAGTATACCCAACAGCATATAGTAAAGAAAATACTACATATGACGTTAAGAAAGATACTAGTTTAGGCGAATTTTTAAAAGAGAAAGCTCTAAAAGAAAAATTTGATAGTAATAATGACTATGAGTTTATTGGATATTACATGAATAATAAGGAGCTTAAAACAGTACTTAAATCAAAAATTACAGATGATACAGTGATAAATGCTAAATTCAAGACAAAAATAATATTAGATAATGGTGAAAGTAAAAAAGAATCAACATTGTTAACTGGTGATAAATTGTCAGAGGCAGATCAAAGCTTTTTTGATAAGCCTAAATATCATGTAGAAAACTATACAATTTATAGTAAAAAAGATAATAAGAAAATTAAAGATGTAGAAAAATTAAATGACGAAGTTGTTGATGAGAGTGTAATAATCAAAGCAAATTACAAAGAAAATACTAATATTGTTAGTGTTCGCCAAGATGAATATAATAAACGGTTTGGAAAAGTAGATGATTCTATTAGAGATAAAGATATAGAGTGGGCTCAAACCAAAAAAATTGGAGAATTACTTAAAGAGCTTAGAGAAAGAATAAAACCTAGTACAGGGTATCAAGCATTTTTTAGAATAAGTAAAAAAATAGTAAATGAAGAAGAATATTTAACAAATGATGTTGTTCTTGAAATATATTTTAAAAAAGTAGAAGAAGAATGGGTAACTGTCAAGTTTGTAGGAAAAGGAATTGATAAATTTTTATCTGATGGTCAGGAAGTTCTTGCAAATTCTAGGATTGATAGTATGATTAATTTACCAACTGCTACTGGAGAAACTTCAAGAGAATTTTTAGGTTGGCAAGCGAATAGGGATTACTTAATTGAAGGAGAAGGTTCTATTAAACATCGTGTTTCGAAAAATACATTGCTTCAAACAAATGAATTAGGAGCAATAGTAACAGAAAAGGGTAAAGATTTAGAATTTACAGCTGTATATAGAAAATTGTTTAATGTTGAATTTGAAAAAACACCGGTGGGAAGTATTACCCTATCAAAAGAAACGGAAAACATGTTAAAAGTTGATGAATTCAATAGTATTGGAGATGCTACTAAAAATAATAAAATAATAGTAGTACCTAGAGCGGGTTATAGTTTATCATATTTCGTTGCTGATAAAAATGTTAAGATTAATGTAGGTAATGGGACGAAAGAAATTTTCGCAGGACAAAGAATAGAAGAAAAAGATCTTTATAATATAGTTCCAACAACAAACTTGAAAATAACACCTGTTTTTAAATGGACGTTATCTTCTGGGAAATTAGAAGATATGATAGAAAATAATAAAATAAAAACAGTGGAGGATGCACTTAATTTAGAACTAGAATCAGCAGAAAATATAAGAAATATATTAGGACCACTTTATTATTTAAGATAGATATATGTGATATGAATTAAAATCAGAGTATTAATATGCTCTGATTTTAATTTTGTAATTAAGCAGATTTATTGAATTACTTAATTGAATAATGCATAATAGTCGTATAAAGGTTAGTAGGTTATGATGAAAGATTTTTACATACTAATACAAGGTAATAAATTTATATTAGATAAAAAATCTAATAGTTTATAGAGAGTATAAAGAGACGGATTAAACAAAAGAGGTAAAAAATATGATTAAACATTATGACTATATAGCAATTGGTGGAGGAAGTGGAGGTATTGCTTCTATAAATCGTGCGGCAATGTATGGCGCAAAAGGATTACTAATAGAAGGAAATGAATTAGGTGGGACATGTGTCAATGTAGGATGTGTACCTAAAAAAGTTATGTGGCATGCCTCACAAATATCAGAGAGTTTAAAGCTTTATGCAGCTGATTATGGTTTTAGTTTTGATAATGTTGAATTTGATTTTTCAAAATTAATAGGGAATCGTTCGGCGTATATTGACCGTATTCATGGTGCATACGAACGAGGACTTAGTAATAATAAGGTAGACGTAGTAAAAGGCTACGCTAAGTTTGTTAATAAAAACACTGTTGAAGTGAATGGTGAGCAATATAGTGCAAATCATATACTAATTGCTACAGGTGGGAAACCAACAATTCCTAATATTGAAGGAGCAGAGAATGGTATTACTTCAAATGAGGTATTTGCTTTAAAAAAACTTCCAAACCGTATAGCAGTAGTTGGAGCCGGATATATAGCTGTTGAGCTTGCAGGAGTATTTAATGGATTAGGAGTAGATACACATTTATTTGTTCGTCGTGATCGTCCGCTTAGAACATTTGATCGTGATATTGTTAATACTTTGGTAGAAGTTATGGAAAAAGAAGGACCAAAACTTCATACACAAGCAATCCCCAAAAAAGTTATTAAAAATAAAGATGATAGTTTAACATTAGTGCTTGAAGATGGTCGAGAAACTATAGTTGATATGTTGGTATGGGCGATAGGAAGAAGTCCACTATCAGCTGAACTTAATCTTGAAGCTGCAGGAGTAGAAGTAGATTCGCGTGGTTATATCCCGACTGATAAATACCAAAATACAAATGTAAAAGGTATTTACGCAGTAGGAGATGTTACTGGGCGTCTTGCATTAACACCAGTAGCTGTGGCAGCAGGTCGTAGATTGTCAGAAAGATTATTTAACGGTAAAGTAGAGGAACATTTAGATTATACTAATGTTGCAACTGTAGTATTTTCACATCCAGCAATTGGATCAATAGGCTATACAGAGGAAGAAGCAATAAAAGAGTTTGGAGAAGAAAATATTAAGGTTTATAAATCTACATTTACTCCAATGTACTCAGCAGTAACGTCTAACCGTCAGCCAAGTGTTATGAAACTTGTTACTTTAGGAAAAGAAGAAAAGGTAATTGGGCTTCATGGAATTGGGTATGGTGTTGATGAAATGATTCAAGGTTTTGCGGTTGCTATTAAAATGGGGGCAACAAAACGTGATTTTGATAACACAGTAGCAATACATCCAACAGGTTCAGAAGAATTTGTAACAATGAGATAAATAAAAAATAAACTAACTATATAGTTAAAAACTAAAATAGTTAGTTTGTTTTTTATTATAAGGAGAAACCTTATCTATAGCATCTAAAAACAACTAAGAGATAGGGTTAAAATTCACCATTTTCTAGGAAATTTTTCAGTTTTTTCTGAGTTTCTTCATTCATTCTTATGTGACGATTTTTTAAATTTCTGGAATTGTGATTTTTAGTTAGTTTTGAAACAGTTTGTTTTCTTTCTTTTAATTCTTTAATGAATCTATGGCAATCACGAAGTATTGCTCCATAACCAAGCGCCATATCTCGTTCATCATTATCATCACTTACAACAATAATATCAATAAAATGTTCGATTCTAAGTTCTTTTGTTTTTTTCTCAATCCATTGATCGGCTTTTTCTCTAGTTTTTGTATAAACAATAGTAATAGGAGGTTCTTCTTTTATATATTCTTTTGATCTTGTTAAGTAAGCATCAAAAATACAATAAACAATATAATTATTTCCCCCTGCGTATTCTCGTAAGATTTCAATAAGCATATCTCGTTCAGCAGGGAAAGTAGAACTTTTTATAAGGTCATATTCTTTCATACGAAAAAGGAGATTATAACCATCGATAAATAAATATTGTTTTTTCATATAAACACCTCCTATGAGATTGTTTTTTTCATGTCAATATGTTGTATTCCAGCTTCTAGGTAGACGGGGTAGACGGTGTCGTTAGCGCGCGTATAACCCAGCTTCTCATAAAACTTTTCAGCATGAAGTTGGGAGCTAAGTTCTATAGTGAAAGGAGCAGGTACAGTAGATTTACTCGTAATTAATGTTATAACACTTTCACAAGTAGAAATAAGTTTAGCTCCTAATCCTAGACCTCGATGCGATTTAGCTATTGTAACGCGCCCAATATGAATAACATTTGTATCTAAATCAGTAATACGAGCTACACCAACAAGTTTTTCATTATCGTAGTAACCGATATGAACGGTACTACTAAGATAATCTTTTTCATCAATTTCTATTTCAAGTGGAACGTTTTGCTCTTTTACAAAAACTTCTTTACGAAGAGCGAAACCTGATTTTAAATCTTTTTCGTTATTTAAAATTTTAATCATTGAATTTAATTCTTTCATACATTACAATTCCTGCTGCAACAGATACGTTCAGACTTTGAACTTTTCCTAACATAGGAAGATGATATAAGAAGTCACATTCATTAGTTACAACTTTACTCATTCCTTCTCCTTCATTGCCAACAACAATAACTAATGGTACATCTTTTGCAATTTTAGTATAGTCTTCTGAACGCTCGTTAAGAGTTGTTCCAGCGATCCAAAATCCTTTTTCTTTTAATTTTTTAATTGCATCAATGAGGCTAGAAACACGGATGACAGGCATATGTTCTATTGCTCCGGCTGATGCTTTAACAGCGGTTTGACTAACTACGGCTGCGCGACGTTTTGGAATAATTACACCTTTAACCCCACTAGCTTCTGCAGATCTAATAATTGCTCCAAGATTATGTGGATCTTCAATATGGTCTAATAGTAACAATGTAGTATTTTTATTGATTTCTATTTTATTTAAAACTTCATCCAATTCAAAATAACTGTAAGGTGCGACGAAAGCTATAACTCCTTGATGGCGTTCTGTTGTAGAGTTGTCAAGTTTTCTTTTTGGTACTTCTTGACACACGATTTTTTTCTCATTAGCAATAGAGAAAATAGATTTTAACCGACCTTTTTCAATTCCTTCTTGGAAAAGAATTTTGTTGATTTCACGACCAGATTTTATTGCTTCCAAAATTGCATTTCGACCAGCGATAACTTCTTTGTCGGCTGCTACTTCTATATTTTGATTATTCTTTTCTTCTTTATTTTTAGAACTCAGTTCTTTATAATATTTATTGTTTTTCTTCATATAGATTTATGATGTAATTAAACATTTCCTCCAATCTTTCAAAGTTTTTTTCTAAGTATAGGTAACCAAAAACAGCTTCTAAACCAGTTGCAAGTTTATATTCCATAATACTGGCATTTTTTGCTTTAGAATTATTTTTTTGGTTTTTCCCACGAATATATATGCTTTCTTCAATATCTGTTAAAATATTATTTTCTAGAATATTTTTCATAAAACTAGCCTGAGCACGTGCAGAAACTAGTGTTGAAACTGTACGATGAAGATCATTAATTTTACCAAGATGATTTTTCATAACATACTCTCTACTCATAATATCGTAGATACTATCTCCGATATATGCAAGTGCTAATGCTTGCATTTGTTCAGGGGATGAGAAATTTTTTTCAGTAAATTTAAAAGTTATATTTTTTTCCATCTTACTCCTTGTTTTGTATCTTCAAGGATGATTCCTTGTTCTTTAAGGTCATCACGTATTTTATCAGCTAAAGCAAAATCACGATTTTTTCGTGCATTTTCTCGTTCTTCAATTAGCTTTTCTATGTGACTATCCTCTAGAGAGTTATCGTCTTTAACATTAATTCCTAAAATAGAGCTATATGTATCAAAAACAGCTTTCAGAAGTTCAAGAGTCTCTTTATTAACTTCATTTTGGGCTGTGTATGAATTAGTTATTCTGACAACTTCGTACCAAGATGATAGTGCGTTAGCTGTGTTGAAATCATCTTGCATATACTCTTCAAATTTTTCAAGTTCGCTAGAGGCTAAAGCAACAACTTCATCATCTAATTTTTCAACAGTCATTTCATTATTTAATCTAAATTCTAAATTTTGGTATGAAGTTTTTAGTTTTTCGAAGTTAGTTTTAGCTAATTCAATATTTTCTAATGTGTAGTTGATTGGTGTTCTGTAGTGAACAGTTAGCATAAATAAACGTAGAACCATTGGATCAATTTCAGAGATTATGTCTTTAACAAGGCGGAAATTGCCAAGGCTTTTACTCATCTTAACATTATCAATATTAATAAACGCATTGTGCATCCAGTAATTACTAAATGGAGCGTGATTGTGACATTCAGATTGCGCGATTTCATTTTCGTGATGTGGGAAAGTTAAGTCTTGTCCACCAGCATGAATATCAATAGTATCTCCAAGAGTTTCTTTAGCCATAACAGAGCATTCGATATGCCAACCAGGGCGACCTTCACCAAATGGGCTAGCCCACTTTACTTCGCCAGGCTTTGCTTTTTTCCAAAGGGCGAAATCAAGAGGATCTTCTTTATGTTCACCAACTTCTATGCGTGCACCACTAATTAAGTCATCAATAGATTGTTTGCTAAGTTTACCATAATCTTCTTTTTTACGAGTTCTGAAATAAACATCACCGTTAGATTCATATGCGAAACCTTCTTCTATAAGTTTGGCGATGAAATCAATAATTTCTTGCATGTATTCAGTTACGCGAGGGTTTTTAGTTGCACGTTTGCAACCAAGTGCATCGTAATCTTTGAAAAAGGCTACAATATATTTATCAGTAAGTTCAGAAGTTGAAATACCTTCTTCATTACTTGCTTTGATAATTTTATCGTCAACATCTGTAAAGTTAGAAATAAAATCTACTTTATAACCACTATGTTCTAAATATTTACGGACAACGTCAAACACAATTATAGGACGAGCATTTCCGATATGAATGTAATTATAAACAGTAGGGCCACATACATACATTCTTACTTTATTTTCTTCAATTGTTTTTAAGATTTCTTTTTGTTTTGTCAATGTATTATAAAGTTTAATCATACATAACTCCTTTGCTAAGTAGTAATCATTTTTAAAAATAAAGACTAATAAAAATTAATTAAATATAAAAAATCATTACTTAAATTTTAACACAAAATAAGGATAAATTAAATTATAAATTAACATTTTCATATTCCTTGAAATATTTCTATTTTGTATTAAAATAATAAGTAGATAATATTAAAAAGGATAAAAATACATGAAATTGTCAGATACTATATACACAACAGAAGTGCATAAAGAATTTAAGAATGTTTTTCTTCTAATAATCGGAACTATCTTGTTTTCCATTTATGCAGGTTTATTACTTCCTGTCAATAATATAGGGGCAGGAGGAGCACTAGGGCTAAGTTTAGTTTTAAATAAGGTAATAGGGATAAAAATAGGGACAGCTCAATTTTTATTGAATGTACCTCTATTTTATATTGGGTATAGGTATATAAGTAGAAAATTTGTTTTATTAACTATATTTGTTATCAGTGTATCATCACTTCTTATAAATAATCTTCCAAAGATTATAAAACCTGTTTATCTAGGGGATTCTTTAGTTGCAGCAATATTTTGTGGAATAATATCAGGTCTTGCAATGTGTTGTCTTTTAGTAGGAGGAGCCTCAACAGGTGGAACGGATATTACAGGTAAATTTATCTCGAAAAAGAGAAAGTTTAACTTACCGACCGTTTTTCTAGTTCAAGATATATTAATTTATACAATAGTATGGATTTTCTTTGATATAAAATATGTTATGTATGCACTTGTTATGAGTTTTGTGCGTAATCAAACTATGAAAGGAGTTCAAAAGTTTTTCTCTGCTTATATTCAATGTACAATTATTTGTAATTGTCCAGAAAGAATGGTTGAACTTATAAATAATACTCTACATCGTGGCTCAACAATTATGGATGTAGAAGGTGGTTATAGCCATGAGAAAAAACGTATGATTGTTGTTGTGATTCAGCAAAATGAAATGTATTTATTGAAAAAACTAGTATCAAAAAATTGTCCAGAGGCTTTTATTACCGTTACAGCCGTTAATACAATAGTAGGTAATTTTAAAGAGCATTCGTATAGTCTATAAAAAGTATAAAAGGATTTAAAGTATAAAAGATATTTTTATTAAAATTAAATTTTTGATGGATAATCTTACTTTAAATCTTTTTTATGTGATTAAAGAATAAATACTATTATTTTAATTTATAGTTATTTAAGATAAAATAATAATAGCTATTCCAAACATTTGCTTATTGACCATTTTTGATATATAATATCAAGTGAGATGAAAATTAGGAGGTAAGAAACATGAATTTGATTCCTACAGTAATAGAGCAGACTTCTCAAGGGGAGAGAGCCTATGATATTTATTCAAGACTTTTAAAAGATAGAATTATAATATTAGGATCTGATGTGAATGATCAAGTAGCAAACTCTATAACAAGTCAATTATTATTTTTAGAAGCACAAGATAGTGAAAAAGATATTTATTTCTATATTAATTCACCAGGTGGTAGTGTAACAGCAGGTTTTGCAATTTATGATACAATGCAACATATTAAATGTGATGTTGTAACAATTTGTATGGGAATGGCAGCAAGTATGGGAGCATTTTTACTTGCAGCTGGAACTATTGGTAAAAGATATGCACTTCCAAATGCTGAGGTGATGATTCACCAACCATTAGGAGGAGCACAAGGACAAGCAACAGAAATCGAAATAGCAGCTAAACATATTTTGAGAACGCGAGAAAAATTAAACAAAATTTTAGCTGATAGAACAGGTCAAACAATAAAAGCTATTGAACGAGATACAGAACGCGACAATTACTTATCAGCGGAGGAAGCTTGTGTTTACGGATTAGTTGATAAGGTTATGTATCCAGAAAATGATAAACCACAAAAGAAAGAAAAAGTAAAAAAAACGCAAGCAAAAAAAGCAACTAAAAAAGCAGATGAATAAAAAACAAAAAAGAAGTTGATTTTTATCAACTTCTTTTTTATGTAGATAATAGAAAATATAAAAATAAAGCATTAAAAACTAAAAGCTAAGTTCGAAAATATTTCAAACCTAGCTTATTAAAATTATATTTTCCAAATTTTTCCGATGGCATTACGTACTTCATAGTTATCCATAAAGTACTCAATATTACCATTGAAATTACGCTTAAACTGAAGAACTCCGTAATCGCTAGAATTTTCATCGTTGAAACCTTGTGATGTTCCGAAAAAGTTGAAATATTTAAAACCATTGTTAATGGCATATTTCATCATATGGAACAATACCGCATATGGTCCCTCATAACGATGGAATTTTTGCATAGCGCCACTAGTAAAGTAAATTATATCTTGTCCAGATTCAATAAAACTTGCACATGATAAATTAATGATATTACCGTGCTCTTCTTTTAATTCTTTTATCTTATCAATTTTTTTATACCAAATAGCAATATTTTCATCATATTCACGAAGACGATTAGTTGCTTTTTTGGCATTAACTTTACCTTGTTCAAGTTTTTCGCTAAGCTCTTCGCGTTCTTTTTCTAGATTAGCAATTGTAGTTGTTGTAGTTTCTACGAATAAATCACAGTCAATATAAGAAACCAATAGGTGAAGTTTATCACCGATGTTATTTTTTAGTGATTTAAAATAATCATTGTCACGAATTACAAAGTCAATTCTACTTTCTGTATCACGATTAATTTCATCGAAAATCTTCGCATCTTCTTCATTGAAAATGTCAATTTCGCGGACAAGAACACCTTCTTTGGCGGTTCTATTAATTGTATAACGTGCAATTTGAGAAACATTCTTTAGTAGATTATTTTCTGTTATATCTTCATCTAGATATTTAGAATATACGCAACGTGATGCTAGTGTTGGATTGGTAAATAAATCATCATTAAGGGGATGATAATCAAGCTCTAATAACGCATTATTTGTATTTATCGCCAGGTCGTTTTCGCCTACAAATTCTATATCATTGTAAAACTTCTCATTAAGAAATGGATTAACACGAACACATAAGACTCTGATATTTTTAGCGAAGTGTTTTTTTAATTCTTTAAAATAAAAGTTTACCAATTCAATGTTTGAATAATCCATAATTGGCCCATGTTGAGCTGTTACTTTATAAAAGTATTTTTTGTACTGAAAATAAATAAATAAACCATAGGCAAGTATTTTATTATCTTCTTTAACAGCAAGTATTGTAGTTTTCAAACCATTGCTGTTTGCCATTTTACTATATTCAGCTGATTGAGGGAAAAAATAACGTTCATTGTTATTTTGTTGAAATTTCTCTAATTCCTCATTACTAATTTCAGTAAATATCATTAAAAATTTCTCCTTTACTAATTTTTACTCAAGTTCAAAATTACTTATAAAATTATATAACAAAAATGAAAAAAAAAAAAGAAATAACCTTTTTTAAAATGATGAAATGCTTAATAAATGATATAATAGAATTGAATTAAATTGAATGGGAGGCAAGACATTTTATGAAAGAATATCAACTTAGAGGGCAAAATTATAAGATTAGGTATAATGATTTTCCAGGAGAAAAAACACCTATTGTTTTTATTCATGGATTAGGCTGTGCGGGATCATTTGACTATGTAGAAATAGCGATGAAAAAGCAATTTGCAGATCATAGAAGAATATTAATTGATTTACTTGGGGCGGGTTATAGTGATAAACCTTTAGATTTTGTTTATGAGGTTAAAAATCACGCTAAGTATTTAAATGAGTTTTTAGAAGATTTAAATTTAGATAAAATAGTTCTTTTTGGTCATAGTCTTGGGGGAGCTACTTCCATTGAGTTGTGTTCATTATGTCAGGAGAAAGTAGAAAAACTTATTTTGACAGAACCTAATTTAGATCCTGCGAAAAAAGGGCGTAGTAGTTGGGCAGTAGCACAATATACAGAAGATAATTATAAAGAAAGGATAAAAAGTTTAATAGAATTATGCGAAAGTGGCAGAAATACTATGTGGGCGGCAACTTTACGTAATTGGTTACCAGAAGCAGCATACCAAATTTCGCGTGATGCAGTAGTTGAGAGAGAAAATTCTTGGCGAGATATGTTTTATAGCTTTGATGTTCCAAAATATTTTATATTTGGAGAAAAAACTTTACCAAGTCCAGATTATGAAGAACTACCTAAACATGGAATTATTGTAAAAGTTGTAAAAGAAGCAGGGCATTCTATGGCGTGGGAAAATCCGGATGGATTGGCAGAGATGATAGCTAGTTGTTTATAATTATATATAGATAAAAAAGCACGATAACACCGTGCTTTTAGTCATTAAATTACATTTTTTTAATTTTAATATTACTTACCATTAAGTAAGAGCATACTATCAATAATATTAGCATAACTATACTAGGTAATTTGAAAAGTGCAATAATTGCTAGTATTGTACCACAAGTTGTTATTGGAACACCTTGGTAGTAACCATTTTTCATTTTAGTAACGTTGAATCTAGCAAGACGATAGGCTCCACAACAAACATAGATACCGCACAATAGTGCAACTACAACTGTTACAGTAGCACTTGGATTATCATAAAATAAAACTTTTTCAAAAATAAGTATAGCAGGTGCGACTCCAAAACTAACAACATCACATAAAGAATCTAAATCGTGACCAATTTCAGAAACAACACCAAGTTTTCTTGCAACAATACCATCGTATCTGTCAGCAAGCATAGCTAAAAAAATAAAGACAGTGCCCCAGATATAATACCCATGAGCTGTAGTTAATATTGACATAAAACCACAGAAAATATTACAAAGGGTAAGATAATTTGGTATGAAATTTTTATTCATTAAAGTTATCCTCCAATATTGATACTCTTAATTATAGTACAAAATAGAAAGAATGTCTAAAGAAATGAGAAGGGTATTTAGTTAAAAATATAGCAAACTTTATTATTTGCTTATTTAGATATTGTTTAAGAGACTAGAAGCTGTTATAATAAATTTGTAACTAATTATGGGAGGATAACATGAGCGAAAAATTTAGAGAACAAAATATAAAAAGAATAGTTAAAGAATTATTTTTTATAGCTTTAGGGTGTGCAATCTATTCATTTGCATTACTGCATTTCAATGTGCCTAATCAATTAGCAGAAGGTGGCGGTACAGGGATAGCATTATTTCTACTATATGCTTTTGGATTACCTGTATCTATGGGTACATTATTAGTTAATATTCCATTACTTATACTTGGATATAAGATGTTAGATAAAAAAACTATGATTTACACAATTTATGGTATATTAATGCTAACATTTTGGGTTAAAATTTTTGAAACATACCATGTTGTTATTGATATAGGTGGAGATCGCCTTCTTGCATCTGTTTTTGGCGGAATTATAGCAGGGATAGGACTTGGAATTGTTTTTGTTTTTGGTGGAACAACTGGAGGAGTAGACATTATTGCGAAAATAGTCAACATATATTTTGGTTTTTCTATAGGAAGGATAATTCAAGTTTTAGATGGATTTATATTACTACTATCTTTTATGGTATTAAAAAGTTTTCCAGCAATCTTATATACGTTAATTTATATTTATATTTGTACAAAAATTATAGATTATCTAATTGAAGGTGGTATCCCAGGAAAAGCTGTGATGATAATGTCACCTAAAATTGAAGAAATTACTCAAAAAGTGTCTGATGATATGGGGCGTGGATTAACATTTATTAAAGGACAAGGAAGTTATTCGCGTAAGGATATGAATATAGGTTATTGTGTTGTGTCAAGAACAGAAATTAGCAAACTAAAATCATTAATTTATGAAATAGACCCAAATGCCTTTTTAACTATAACAGAAGTGCATGATATTATGGGGGAAGGATTTAGCTTTGATCAACCAAAAAGAATAAAGTTTACTTTTAAAAAGGAAAAATAGTAAAGGGAGCAACATTTAATCGTAAGTAATAGGCGAATAAATGTTGTTCTTTTATCCTAGAAAGGAGAGCTATGGTTAATAATTTTTATATAAGAAGTATAATAGTGGTTTTACTAGCATCGATATGCTGTTCGTACTTTGGGCAAGTGTTATTATTTATTATTTCTAAAACAAAAGACTATTGGAGTTATTTAATTTATTTTACACCATTAATTTTGTTATTTACAAAATATAGTAATAAGTATGCCAAAACTACTAGTATTAGTATGAAGTATTTTATAGAAGAAGCAATAAAAGATAAGAAAAAAATTAGTTGGTACTTTCCTATTTTATTAACCTTAAATACGTTGTTAGCACACGGATTTGGAGCTAGTGTAGGTCGTGAAGGGGTTGCTGTTCAGTTAGGAGGAGCAATAGGAAAAAATCTAGGAGGTTTTGAATTCAGTAAAAAACAATGTACTTTTTTAATACGCTTAGGAATGATTAGTGGATTTGCTGCATTATTTCAGACTCCACTAGCGGCATTGTTTTTTATTTTAGAAATTACATTAAAAAAAATAAAAGTTAATTTAAATACTATAGTAGAATTTTTCATTTATACATTAGCTGCTCTTTTTTCAGCTAAATTTTCTAATTTGTTAGGACTAGAGAAATTTTTTGTTCTAGTGAAGGTTGAAAAAATTGATTATGTATTGATTATAAAAACATTACTTGTAGGTAGTTGTTTTATTTTTATTGGGGTAGTTTTTGTTATTTTTCAAAAATATTTAAAAAAAATAGTTGGTAATAACGAAAAGTGGTGTTGGATATTATTAGTTATATTTATATTGGCAAGTGTAGTATTAGATTTTCGCTATAGTTCGTTAGGAACAAATTTAATTGAACTTTCACTAGAAAATGGTTTGGTAGTTAGTTGTGATTTTATATTGAAACTTATATTGACTGCTCTTTGCACAGCTGTAGGTTTTAGTGGAGGAGAGGTAACACCATTATTTGCGATAGGAGCTAGTTTAGGAGTAGTATTAGCAGGATATATAGGCTTACCAATTACATTTACTGCAGCACTAGGTTATTGTTTAGTTTTTTCGTCAGCAACAAAAACAGTTATAACTCCAATATTTTTGGCGTTAGAAGTTTTTGGTAGTACAACAGCTATACTAACAATATTACCAGCAGTATTAATTTATTTTTTAAATAAAAAGTATAGTATATATAGGTAGTTTAGCATTTTTGAAATTTATGAGAATTGAAAAAATATTTTAAGTAAAGAAAATACCAAGAGAAGATAGATTTAATTTTCTCTTGGTATTACTTTATATTCTATATATATGATAATCTATTATATTATTAGGCGAAAAAGCTAATCACCTATTTTTTTAGTGTCCAACTTTTTTCAATCATTGGAAGTAATTCTACTACAGTAGCTTCAGTACCTTCAAGAGATGCATAGTGTATTTTTCCATCATCTGCTTTGAAAACCCATGTAACAAAATATTTTCCATCTTTTGTTATAGAATTAATAACATAAGCATCGTATCTACCAATTGTTGATTTTGCCCCCCAAACCTTTTGAAATACTGGAGTGTTCTTTTGGCCAGTCATTACAGAATTTGCTACATAGATAGGATCGATAGATGCATATTCTGTTTCAGATATTCCAAGTTGGCTCGGACGGAATATGTTTAGTGTAACAATATTATATGTAGATCCATCACTATACTGAATATCATTTCCACCTTTTACATCTTTGAAACGGAACCAGTTTTTAGGAACTTTAACATAACCATATTCATCAGAACCAATTATTTGTGTATTTTCTGTTTCTTTATTTGTCTCAGATTTTTGTTTATTTGATGTATCTGATGTAGAAGTTGATTCAGTTTTTGTCGTTGTTTCTTTATTTTGTGTGGTATTTGACTGGCAAGCCGCAAGTGTTGTTGCAGTTAATAATGCCATTAGTATACTTATAAATTTTTTCATAATATTTTTTCCTTTCTTTTTTTTCTATTAATTTATTATACCATATAGAAATATAAAAGAGTAATTTTATAAGAATTTAAAATATAATAAAAGAAAGGTTTACATGTTTGAATACCTTATTAAATGTATAAACAAAAAAACAGAATCGGAATTCACCGATTCTGTCAAGTTTATAAACCTAGGATACTTAATATCTCTTTTTTATATTTCAATTTGTTTTCTTCTTTGTTCTCATTATCAAGAACAATTTTAATCTCAGATACTATTTCACCAGGTTTATTTTTGATAATATATATTCTGTCGCTTAATTCTATAGCTTCATCTATATCATGTGTAATAAGTAGTGTTGTTAATTCTAATTTTTTGCTAATTTCTAAATACCAAGAGTGTAATGAAATTTTAGTAATTGCATCCAGAGCACTAAATGGCTCATCAAGAAGGAAGAGTTCTTCTTTGAACATATAAGTTCTAAGAAGTGCGACCCTTTGACGCATTCCGCCACTTAGTTCGCTAGGATATTTGTCTTTATATTCATATAGATTAAATAACTTTAGATTTTTGATAGCTTCTTCTTCCGCTTCTTTTTTTCCTACCTTTTTTATAAGAAGTGGAAGTATTATATTTTGTATAACTGTCTTATGTTCTAAAAGTAGGTCTTTTTGAAGCATATAGCTAACTTTTCCTTTAAAGTTTTTATCCCCTTGGATAGTTATTTCACCAGTTTGAAGGTTATTAATTCCAGCGATAATGTTAAAAAGTGTAGTTTTTCCAACACCACTTCCACCAAGTATAGAAACTATTTCTCCTTTATCGACATGAATATTTATATCTTTAAGTATGTAGTTGTTTGGATAATTGAAAGATAAGTTTTTTATTGATAAAATGCTCATTATTTTATGTAGTCGTTGCTAAATCCAGTATTGTCTGCTAAAGGTTTTTCAACGATATTATTATCGTTAATCCAACGATAAAATGCATTCCATCTATTAACATCAAATTCACCCCAATGGTCTTTATTTGTTGCATATTGTTTTGATAAGTATTTTTGTGATTCAACTATAAAATCACGTTTATCTTTTAATTCTGGAGCATTTTTAATTAAAATATCAGCAGCTTCTTCTGGATGTTCTATAGCGTAGACATATCCTTTCTTGATTGCTCGAAGCACTTTTTTAGCTTCTTCTTTGTTTTCTTTTAAATAATCATTGTTGGCAATAATTACTGGTGAGTAGTAATCAAGATCTTTATTGAAATCTTTTAGATAGAAATAATTAATATCTAGATTCATACTCTCTGCAAGTTTACCATCCCATGCGTAGTAAATCCAAGCAGCATCGAAAAGCCCATTTTCTAAAGGTGTAATCGAGTTAGTATCTGTGTTAGGAGCAAGATTAAGTTTACCTGCATCGCCACCTTGTTTTGTGATTAAAGATTTTACCATAGCAAGCTCAACTGGATCATTCCATGTTCCGTACTTTTTGCCTATTAAATCTTTAGGTTCTTTGATATTATTTTTTTTCAAAGAAATAATACCTGATGTGTTATGTTCAATAATAGCTGCTACTGCAGTTATGCCAGCACCTTTAGACAGTTTATTAGCCATAGAATCTTGGTAGTAAATTCCAAATGGTGCTTTATTATTTATAATAAGGTCTGATGTACTATCTTCTGGAGCTGGTTTAATGTCAAGATCAATACCTTCTTCAGCGAAATACCCTTTTTCTTTAGCTACGTAAAGTCCTGTATGGTTGGTATTAATAGCCCAATCTAAAATAAAGTCTACTTTTTTTAATTTTTTTTCTTCTGTATTTTTATTTGCTGTGCTACATGCTGTAAGTGATATTGCAAGAATAGCTGCAAACAAGCTAATTATTATCTTTTTCATGGTTGTCTCCTATATATTTCCATTTAATAAATTTTCTTTCACTTAGTTTAACTAATTCTATACTTAGCAAACTAATTACGGATACTAGAATAATTATCGCAAACATAGTATCATATTCAAATAATTTTTTCGCTTTAATCATATAAACTCCAAGGCCTTCAAATCCTCCAAGCCATTCAGCTACGACTGCTGCGATAAATGCGTATGAAACACTCACACGTAGCCCAGCATAAAAATAACTAAGACTTGTAGGTATTTTTACGTGCCAAAGAATTTGGAATTTACTAGCCTTCATAAGTTTTAGTAAAGTTATCATATCCTTATCACAGTTTCTAAAGCCGTTTAAAATACTAACGACAATTGGGAAGGTGGTCGTAATAACTATTAAGACGATTTTAGGAGTTAATCCATAACCAAGCCATAAAACCAAAATAGGCGCAATGGCAATGGTAGGAATAGTTTGTGTTAAAACCAATAAAGGATATACAGCTTTATTAAATAAAGGGATACTATCCATAATTAAAGCAAGAATCCAAGCTATGATTATACCTAAAGATAGGCCTATAATAGCTTCAAGCAGGGTGATTTTGCTGTGGAAAATTAATAATTGATAATTTTTAACGAATGCTTTTGCTATCTCAACTGGAGTTGGAATAATATATTTTGGGAGTAGATTCAAATATCCAGCTCCTTGCCAAATAATAAGTAAAATAGCCATCGAGATAGTAGCGGCATATTTATTAGTTAAACTTGCTAATTTTTTCATCTATAGTAAATACATCTCCATAATTAATTTTCACGTTAGCGAATATATTGTTAGAGCCTTCACCCGCTAGCTCCAAACATTCTTTAAGAGTAGTCATAAGTTCATTGAATCCACCTTCAATTACAGTTTCAAAGGGGGTGACTACAACATTAGAATGTTTTTTTTGTAGATAATAAATAACATTATCTATAGTTTTTATTCTCCCCGGTGTATTATCACTTAATGGAAGAATTTGCAATGCAATACTGCAATTTATCAAAATAAAAAACCTCCTTACAATTTTAAGGGGGTCTAAGTTAGGTCTTTAAGATTATATACCTACGCTGGCATTACCCAGATCAGGTTCGGTCGAAATTAAATATTTCCTCTCAGACTGTTTACAGACTCCCGTACTTATGATTATAGCATACCTAAATATAAAAGCAATATATCTGTTTGACGTTTACAATTTTAAAGAAAAAGAGCGGATATACACAGTATATATAATGAGCATTTTATTGAATAGAAAGTTTTTTTAACTATGCTTAATGTAAGAAAATTATAATATGTAACTAAAGATAAAATAATAAGTATAAAGGTAAATTGATTTGTATATCTTTTTTGCTTTTTATTTTAATATATGATAGAATTAAACATCATAAATAATAAAATAATAACGAGGGATTTTAACGTGAAACTTTTAAAAGATATTTTTGAATGGATAGTTGTTATTGTCGCATCAATAGCTATCTATTTAGTATTAAGCACATATGTTATAGCTCCTTTTACAGTAAAAGGACACTCAATGGATTATACATTTGCTGATAATGATAGAGTATTTGTAAATAAATTCAGTAAAACTTTCGAACGTGGAGATGAAGTAGTATTTCATGCTAATGAAACAGATGACTATATTAAGCGTATTATTGGGGTTCCAGGTGATACAATAGAGTATAAAAATGATGTATTATACGTTAATGGCCAAGTAGTAGAAGAACCATATTTAACGAAAAAAATTCAAGAAGCAAAAGCATCAGGAAACTCTCCGTTAACTCCAGATTTTAATATAGAGTATTTAAGTAGTACAAAATCAAAAACAGTTCCAGAAGGCACATACTTTGTACTAGGAGATAACAGACAACATAGTACAGATAGTCGTGTTTTTGGATTTGTGAAAAAAGAAGCAATGATTGGAAAAGTTAGTCTTAGATATTACCCATTTAATGCTTTTAAATTTTTCTAAAAATGTTTTTTGCTAAAGAATATTTTAGTTGATAAAAATACAAAATTATGCTAGTATAATATACGGGCACTCTACATGAGTGAAAGAAGAAACCACCCCCTGCGGATTTTCGTAGGGGGTTTTATATTTTTTAAGAAGGAGATAGACATGACGAAATATATTTTTGTAACAGGTGGGGTTGTATCATCATTAGGTAAAGGTATTGTAGCCGCATCAGTAGGAAGAGTATTAAAAAATAGAGGATTAAAAGTAACATTACAAAAATTTGATCCATATTTAAATGTTGACCCAGGGACTATGAGTCCGTATCAACATGGAGAGGTTTTTGTTACAGAAGATGGAGCAGAAACGGATTTAGACTTAGGGCATTATGAAAGATTTATTGATGTAAATCTAGGTCAATACTCAAATGTAACTGCAGGACGTGTCTATTCTTCAATTATTGAAAAAGAGCGTCGTGGAGATTACTTGGGAGGTACAGTACAAGTAATACCTCATGTAACGAATGAAATTAAATCACGTGTACTTTTAGCTGGGGAATCTAGTGACGCAGATGTTGTAATTACAGAAATCGGTGGAACTACAGGTGATATTGAGTCGTTACCATTCTTAGAAGCTATTCGTCAGATTAGAAGTGATTTAGGGCGTGAAAATGTATGCTATATTCACTGTACATTACTACCATATATCAAAGCAGCAGGAGAGATGAAAACTAAGCCTACTCAACAATCTGTAAAAGAATTACGTGGACTAGGTATTCAACCAGATATTATTGTTGTACGTAACGAACTTGCATTAACAGATGAACTGCGTGCAAAAATTTCTCTATTTTGTGATATTCCAAAACAAAATGTTATTGAAAGCCGTGATGTAAGTAATTTATATGAGTTACCAGTAAATCTAAAAGCACAAAAAATTGATGATATTGTTTTAAAACATTTTGGTCTTTCAGCACCAGAAGCGGATATGACAGAATGGCTAGCATTAGTAGATAGAGTAGATAACTTAAAAGAAAATGTAAAAATTGCATTAGTTGGTAAATATGTAGAGCTTCATGATGCATATATTTCAGTAGTAGAATCTCTTAAACATGCAGGATATAAACATAATTCAAAAATTACTATTGATTGGATTCAATCAGAAGATGTAACGGAAGAAAATGTTAATGATTACTTAAAAGATGCTGATGGAATATTAGTTCCAGGAGGATTTGGAGATAGAGGTGTTGAAGGTAAAATCACAGCAATTAAATATGCTCGTGAGAATAAAGTTCCATTCTTTGGAATCTGTCTAGGAATGCAACTAGCAGCTGTCGAATTTGCACGTAATGTTTGTGGGTTAACAGGTGCACATTCTTCAGAGTTAGATCCTAATACACCATACCCAATTATTAATTTACTACCAGACCAAGAAGATGTAGTAGAAATGGGAGGGACACTTCGACTTGGAAGCTATCCATGTACATTAACAGAAGGAAGTGTAGCTCATAAAGAATATGGTGAAATTAATATAACAGAACGTCATCGCCATAGATATGAATTTAACAACTTCTATCGTGAACGCCTAACGGATAAAGGTTTAGTGTTATCTGGTGTTAGTCCAGATGGAAGACTAGTAGAGATTGTTGAACTACCAGAACATCCATGGTTTGTTGCAGGTCAATTCCACCCAGAATTCAAATCACGTCCAGAAAAAGCTCATCCATTATTTGCTGGATTTATTAGAGCAAGTTTGGAAAATAGAAAATAACTATGAATTTATTAGAGATAATAGATTGTCTTGAAGCACGTGCAGATAATGCCCGTGCTTTAGATATGTCTAAATATATGAAAAACAAGTTTGAATTCTTTGGGGTGAGAGCATCAGTAAGAAATGAGATTTGGAAACCATATTTTAAAGAAGCTAAAAAAACTAAGAAAATAGATTGGGACTTTATAGAAATTTGCTTTAAACATGATAAAAGAGAGTGTCAATATACGGCAGCATATTATTTGAAATATATGAAAAAGTTTTTAGTAGAGGATGACATTCCTAGGTTAAAAGAATTAGTATTGACTAAAAGCTGGTGGGATACTGTTGATATACTTGATAAAGTAATAGGGAGCATAATTTATAATAATAAAAAATTATACCCTATTATGTTAGAGTGGAGTAAAGATGATAATATTTGGTTACGTCGAGTTGCTATAGATTATCAGTTGCTAAGAAAAGAAAATACCGATGTACAACTTTTAGAAAAAATATTAATAAATAATCTTAATCATAAAGAATTTTTTGTAAATAAAGCTATAGGCTGGGCGTTACGAGATTATTCGAAGACGAATCCTCAATGGGTGCGTAATTTTATTGAAAATCATAAAGAAAATATGGCTTCATTAAGTATAAGAGAAGCAAGTAAGTATTTGTAAAATTGAAATTGGGAAAATTATTCATGTAATAGATGAATAATTTTCCCTTGCTTTATATTAATAAAATTAAATTTTCAAAGGAATTACTTGTAAATGCTATTTCACAAAGTTTTTATCTTTTAGAAAATCCCCTACAACTGACGTCAGAAAAAATTTTTTTAAAAAAGATAGTTGACAAAAAAATTTTAAAAGATTATAATTGATTAATCAATTATTGACTTGTCAATTATATTTTTTATGAAGGAGAACAATATGGAAGTTAGAGATTGTATTAAATTATTATATAATTTGAAAATTCTAGATAAAAAATTAATAGATTTGTTTGAGAAAAAAATAGGTATTAGTTTAACAAGATTTCAAATAATAAAGTATTTACATGAAGTTTCTCTTACTACCTCAAAACAGTTAGCTCAAAGTTTAGAAATAGATGCAGCAGCAATAACTAGACACTTGAGAATACTAGAACAAGAGGATTATGTAATAAAACGACGTAACGAGCTTAATAATAGAGAAATTTTTATTGAACTTTCGCAGAAGGCTCTTGATGAGATAGGTCGTTGCGAAAAAGAAACGAATGCTAGGGATATAATAGGAGAAGAATTTACTACAGAAGATTTACAAAATCTAGTTCAACTATTAAATAAATTTAATAAAAATTTTAAATAACAAGAGGTGAAAAAATGAATATAGTATCAACAATTTTAGTAGTATTGGTTGCGTTATTGTTTTTTTATATAATGTATTTAGAGACATTTGCAACAGAATCAGAAAGTACAAGTCGTGTGTTTAATATTCCACAAGAAGAATTAAAAAGAAAAAATCTTAATGTATTATTTAAAAATCAAGGTGTATATAATGGTTTATTAGGTGTTGCTTTGTTATATGGAACATTTATAGCAAGCAATCAAAAAGAAATTATTGGAATGTTGTTAGTTTATATTATATTAGTAGCTATATATGGTGGTCTAACTAGTAATAAAAAAATCATTTTTAAACAAGGAGGACTACCGATTTTAGCACTTATTTCATTGTTTTTCTAGTATTCGGAGGTAAAATATGGATAATGTAGCGGTAATTATTGGTGCGACTGGCGCTGTTGGTCGTAAAATTTTAGAAGAAGTTTTAGAAAAGGATTTTTATAAAAAGGTTTATGTATTAGGACGAAGTTCGATTACTAGATTAGAGGATAATGAAAAGTTAGAGAAGATAGTTGTTGATTTTGAAAATTTAGAGTTTGAGACAAATATTTTAAATAATGCTGATGTATTTGCAGCTTTAGGAACAACAATAAAAATAGCTAAAACTAAAGAAAACCAACGTAAAATAGATTTAGATTACACAATTAACTTTGCGAAAATTTGTGAAGGAAAAATTAGGAGCTTTAATGTAGTATCAGCGATTGGAGCAAATAGTAGGTCTAAAAGTTTCTACACTTCTTTAAAAGGGGAGTTAGAAGAAAGATTACAAGAAATGAATTTAGGAATTTTGAGAATATACAGACCTTCATTGTTGATTTCTAAAAGAGTTGATACGCGAGTGATGGAAGAGTTCTTTATTAAAATTTCTCCTATGCTTAAGCCTATACTACGCGGGAAATTAAAAAAATATAGTCCTATTAAAGTAGGTTTATTAGGGAAAGAAATGGTCAGATTTGCAATAGAAAATAAAGGTGAAAAAACTTATACGTATAATGATTTCTAGGGAGTATACTAGATAAAATTTTAGCATATTTAATAAGCGAACAGATTACAAAAAGTTAGATTTACATGGAAGTTTCTTTTTTATGAAATAAAATATGTATTTTTATTATTACATATCTAAAATTTTTGTTGGCAACTAATTAATAACTGTTACATAAGTTTTATTTATGAATAATATAACCTACAATCAGAATTTGAAATTTATGATTCAGTATAATTAATCGATAATTATTATCAGTTATTAGTAGAATTATGTTTTAAAATAGGATACAATATTGTTATAGAACCTAATAAGGAGGGATGACATCATGAAAAAAGAAATGGGACATAAATTTTTAAAAAAATTAGGAAAAACTAGACTTAGACCTGGAGGAATAAAAGGAACAAGTTTTTTGTTAGCGCATGCTGATATAAAAGAAGGACAAGTGATACTTGAAGTGGCATGTAACAAAGGATTAAATTTACTGAATTTGGCTAAGAATAATCCAGGGGCAAAATTTATAGGTGTTGATATCGATAAAGATGTCATAAAAGAAGCAAATGATGAATTAGAAAAAACAGATTTAAAAAATGTTAAGTTTGTTTGTGCTAATGCATTTAGGATGGAATTTGCTGATGAAAGTTTTGATTATATAATTAATGAAGCAATGTTAACGATGTTTAGTAATAAGAGTAAGATTAAGGCTTTGGAGGAGTATTACCGTGTTCTAAAACCAGGTGGATTATTATTAACTCATGATATTTTATTATTAAATAATTATGAAGAGACAAGAAAACAGTTATCTGACGCTATTAATGTTAGTGTATCACCACTATCTAAAGATGAATGGTTGAGCTTGTTTAAAGAGGTAAACTTTAGTACGGTAAATTTACTACATGATAGATTGACACTTATGACTGTTTCAGGATTAATTGCTGATGAAGGAGTTGTAAATTCATTGCGAATTACTAAAAATGGTCTCAAAAAAGAAAATCGAAAACAGTTCTTTAAAATGGGGTTAACTTTTAAAAAATTGGAAAAAGATATGAATTTTATTTGTTTTGTTAATAAAAAAGTTTTATAATAGTAGTAGGATAACGCTGATAGCGTTTTAATAATATTTAAAGGAGAAATAAAAATGAAAGTAGGAACAATTTTTGAAGAAGCAGGGTTATTAAAAAAACATGATAGATTTAAATTAGTTAAAAAAATTGGGAAAGAGGGGGATTTAATAACTAGACATAACCATCCAGAAGCGTTAGTTCTTTTCACAGTAGTAAAAGGTAGAGTACAAGTTCATCTAAATGATAATGAAATCCATATTGTAGAGCCAGGGAAAGTTCTTCATTTTGATGGTGACAATTTCATCAATGCTGAATTCTTAACAGATGGCGAAGTTTTTGTAACTCTAATAAACAAGTAAATCAACTTATTCAGCGTTTTTATAAAATCTAAATTGCTTTTAGGGAGGAAAATATGTTAAATCAAGTAATTTTAATTGGTAGATTAGTTAAAAAACCTGAACTACGTGTTAGCGAAGGGGGAGTAAATTACATAAAAGCAACTTTGGCAGTCCAGTCAGAGTTTAAAAATAAAGATGGAGATTATGATACCGAATTTTTAGAGTTTACAGCTTTTGGGAAGTTGGCAGAAAATACTTCAAAATATTGTGATAAAGGTAGTTTATTAAACATAGTAGGTACTCTTAATAATAATGTTTATAAAGATAAAAACGGAGTGAATCACTATCAACTTTCAATTATAGCAAATAAAGTTTCATTTTTGAGCAAAGCTGCTAAAAAAGAAGAAAAACAAGATGGAGACGTTTTTGTTTTAGGTCAGTAAGTTTTATAAAAAGTAATTTAGATTAAAAAATCTTTGGTATATATTTATATACTGAAGATTTTTATTTGTATTAAAGATACTAATTAATAGAGAAATAATTAGAAATATGATAAAATTTTATAGTTAAGCAAAATAACTATTAAGGAGTTTAGACGTGGAAACAAAGTTATTTATAGATGGTCTTGAAGTTTTTTCTAATCATGGATTGTTTGCTGAAGAAAAAAAATTAGGACAAAAGTTTATTTTTGACATAGAATGTTTAGTCGACTATAGTAAAGCAATAGTTAGTGACGAAATGATAGATAGTGTGAGTTATGCAGATATAACGGAGGTTATTTATAAAACTTCGACAAAAAATACTTTTAATTTATTAGAACGCCTAGCAGGAGAAGTAGTAAAAAATATTTTTAATACTTTTCCAGAAGTACAGGAAATAAAACTAGTAATTAATAAACCTGCTGCTCCTATAAAATATCACTTTAAAGGATGTGGCGTAAAGTTACTTATAACGCGTGAGGAGTATGAGAGCTTATAATGATTATTTTAGGACTTGGAACAAATATAGAACCTCGAGAACAATATTTAAGGAAAGCTCTAGAAGAAATATCTCAAAGGGGTTTGAATATAACTAAACAGAGTAAAATTTATCAAACACAAGCTTGGGGTGGAGTAGCAAATCAAGATTTTTTAAATATGTGTATTGAGGTTGATTGTAATTTAAAAGCACATGAATTATTGGATATAATTCAAGAAATAGAACTAGATCTAGGACGTGTTCGCCTCGAACATTGGGGAAATAGAACGATAGATATTGATATTATAGAGTATAAAGGACAAAAGTTTAATGATAAAAGATTAACAGTTCCTCATAAGTATCTTCATGATAGAAATTTTGTATTATTACCTATTTATGAACTTTATGGTGATATAAAAATAGATGGGAAAAGTATAAAGTCATCGTTAGAAAATATCAATAGCCCTATAGAAGTGTATTTAGAAAAGATTATAGAAGAAAGGTAAGAGAATGTTTAAAATAAGAGAAATAGAAATACCTAATAAGGTTGTTTTAGCACCTATGGCAGGGGTTTGTAATGCCGCTTTCCGTTTAACAGCTAAAGAGTTTGGGGCGGGCTTAGTTTGTGCAGAAATGGTTAGTGATAAAGCCATTTTATTTAATAATCAAAAGACTATGAATATGTTATACATAGATCCAAGAGAACGTCCACTTAGTCTTCAAATATTTGGTGGGGAAATAGATACATTAGTAGAAGCAGCAAAATATGTAGACAAGAATACAGAAGCAGATATTATAGATTTGAATATGGGATGTCCAGTACCAAAAATAACAAAAGTAGATGCAGGAAGTAAGTTGCTTTTAGATCCAGATAAAGTTTATGAGGTTATTTCTAGATTGGTAGATGCGGTATCTAAACCTGTTACTGTAAAAATGCGTATGGGTTGGGATGATGAGCATATTTATATTATGGATAATGCAAGGAATGCGGAGCGAGCAGGTGCTAGTGCAATAGCTATTCATGGACGTACAAAAGTTCAAATGTACAGTGGTAAAGCTAATTGGGATGTTATTCGTGATGTGAAAAAAGAATTGAAAATTCCAGTAATTGGGAACGGAGATGTGACTACCCCTGAATTAGCAAAAAAAATGTTGGATGATACAAACTGTGATGCTGTTATGATTGGGCGTGCAGCCTTAGGAAATCCTTGGATGTTATATCGTACGGTTAAATATCTAGAAACTGGAGAACTAAGTGACGAGCCTACTCCAAGAGAAAAAATAGACGTTTGTTTATTACATCTTAGACGTCTTATGGAAATTAAACCAGAAAAAGTTGCAGTTCATGAGATGAGAAAACATGCAGCATATTATATGAAGGGGATTAAAGGTGGTTCTAAAGTAAAAAAAGAATTGAATCAATTAAATACTTATTCGGAAATGGAGAATTTATTTGGGGAATTTCTTGATTATTTAGAGAATGGAATAGTCAAAGAAAAAAAGGAAATAATAATTTAATGTATTAAATTATTATTTATAAAATTTAGTATATTATAATTATTTTTATACTTTATTTAATTCAAAGCATATTATAGCCATATAACAACTAAATACATCATTTTCTAAAAAAATTAATTATAATCAAGTAACAAAGCTAATCCTTAAAAATTAGAGTAAAATCTAGTCAAGAGTAATTTAATGTGTTATAATTGATTTGAAGAAATTGTCGTTAAGAGGAGGTAGAAATTTATGACTAGAAAATCAAAAGTTATAGCAACACTAGGTAACAGTACAGATAGTATTTTAGAAAAAATTGTAGATGGCGGAGCGGATGCTGTTTTAATAGATACTTATTATGGTGAAGAAGAAGAAAATGTTTCAAGAATAGAAAAAATAAAGCAACTAAGAGAAAAGCTAAATAAAAATACAGCTATTATATATGATTTAGATCATATATATGCGCAAAGCAAGTACAAACTTATAAAAATAGAAGAAGAGAGCGTAGACTTTGCATGTAAGCATGATGTAGATTTTATTGCTTGTCCATTTGTAAGTAATATCAATGAAATTCGTAAAGTTAAAGATATACTTACAAGTCGCGGTAAAAAGGATATCGGTTTAATTGTGAAGATAGACTGTAAAGAAGCTTATTATAATATTGATGAAATAATTAGCTTTGCAGATTCTATTATGATTAATCGTGATGAGTTAGGTATGGAAATGCCTTATCAAAATCTTCCAAGTATACAAAAAGAAATAATAAGAAAAGCTAATGATTCTACTAAAGATGTTATTTTAACAACACAAATGTTACATTCGATGGTATATAATCCAAGACCGACACGTGCAGAAGTGTCAGATGTAGCTAATGCTATTATTGATGGAGTAGATGCTATTATGCTTATTGAGGAAACAGCAACAGGAAACTATCCTAAAGAAGTTCTTGAAATAGTAGATAGAATTATAAAATATATTGAAAAACAAGATGTTGTAAATGAAGAAGATACTGAATACAGAAAACATAAAATGGATATTGCGCATGCGATTTCATTATCTACGAAACACTTGTTAGATGCTGTTGATGTTAACAATATTGTAACTTACACTAAATCAGGAAGCACAGCTAAGTTTATAGCAAGATATAGACCGAAAGTACCAGTACTTGCAGTTGTACCAACAAAGGAGAAAGCACGTAAATTAGCATTGACAAGAGGGATTACAGCATTTATAGAACCAAAAACTTTAACAATGGAAGAGATGTTAGAAAATGCTGCACAATATTCTAAAGAATCAGGTTTAGCAAAAGAAGGTGATTATATCTTAATTACTGCTGGGCAACCAGATTTAGGGAAAGATAATGTGCCACCAACAGATTTTGTAAATATACGTAGTGTATAAAAAGTTTGAAAATTCCGAGAGGTTAGCAATAAAATTTATTGCAATTTACTAGCTAAATAAAATTATCAAAAGGACTTAATTCTATTAAAGGTAGACTTAAGTCCTTTTGATAATTATGTTAGTATTTTTATTAGTGTATTTGACATTCACTATAGTTTTAAATTTCATGTAAAAAATGATATACTAGAATTCAAAGGGTTTTACAAAGTACATTAAATATAGCTTTAAATAAAACATGATTTATGAAAGAGAAGGAAAGATTATGAGAGAAGAAACTAAGAAGAGGTCGGTATTTAATAAAATAGTAAAATATCTGTTATTAACGATATTAGCAATAGGTATTTCTTTTGGAGTATACTCATACTTTAAGGCAGGAGAGGATATACAGCCTATTCAAGAAATACAAAAAATAGACCAACAAGAAACAAAAGATGAAGGGTATAAGCCAGATAAAGCAGAAAAAGAATATTTAGAAAAAAAATTCAAGGAGCTAAGAGATATTAATAGCGATGTAATTGCGTATATGTATGTTCCGGGAGATGGTGAAGATTCATTAAAAGAACCAATTTTACAGACTACAAATAATAGTAAATACTTAGTAACAGATATTTATAATAAGCCATCAAATCTTATCGGTGCAGTGTTTATGGATTATGAAAACAATGCATCTTTCGCAGAAAAAGATATTAAATGGATTTTTGGGCATGCTCGAGGTGGTATAGAAGAAAAACGAATAACACTAGATACTAGAGTCTTTAATAATATAAATTGGTTTGGTAAAAAAGATTATTTTGACACACATAGAGTTATTGTTATTGAAACACCGGAAAGAAAATATTACTATGAAGTGACAGGTGTTAGCGTTGTTAATGAAAATACAGAATTATATCAACTTCCTAGCAATTCAGAAGATAAACAAATATTTATAAATAAATTTAAAGCAAGTTCAAAAAATTGGCTAGCAGATACTAAAATTTCTGGAGATGATAATATGGCAGTTTTTGCTACTTGTAGATTGGATAATGTGTATTTAAGAAGTTTAGTACTAGCTAGACAAATACCAGATTCTGAATTAAAGGATTTTTTAGAAAAAAATAAGGATTTATTAAATAGTTAAGAAAAAAGAATATTCCTGAAATCCAGGAACATTCTTTTTTAGTTATTATCCTTTAAGCTAACGTAACTAATAATAGTGCATATTAGCATAATAAGTGTAGTTATATAAAATGGGGTTAAGAATTTCTCTAGATGTAAGGCTTCAGGTAGTTTAGTGAGAATAATAGGAGTTAAAATAACACCGATATTGCCACCGACTAACATGATGCTCGTACTAAAGTTAATAAATTTATTTTTCAGCTTATTAGAAATGTAAAAGAAGTTGAATGACATAGCCCCAACAAAACTAATTCCGATAAGTATAGCCCCAACAAAAAATAAAACTATATTATTAGAAAATGAAAATATTATATTACCCAAAGTCATAAAGCTCAGCATAATAGTTAATGTAAGGTTTTTAGCTCTTTTTACCAAAAAATCAAATAACAATCCAGAGAAAATACCACTAATTGCAAGAATAGTTAATAAGTTCGTTGCTGTAGCTGGATGATAGAAATATTTTTCAATCAATAATGTAGGAATCTTAATTGTAGCTCCCATATAAGACACTCCAATAAAGAAAGTAAGTAGAGTTAAATAAATAGTTTCTTTGTGAAATTTAACACTTACTTTTTTATTATAGATATTTTCAGAGTTTGGAACAAAAAATAAAAATAAGATAAATATAGGTAGTGCTAAGGCATAAACTAAAAAGGTATATTGCACACCTAATATTACTAGATACCCTGAAATAAAAGTTGTTAAAGCTTTACCGATATTTAAAAATGCGGTACGTAGACCAATCATAGTACCACGTGCACTATCATCGAAAAAATCGCTGATTAAGCTAATCGATAATGAATTAAAAAGTCCAATTCCTGCACCAAGAAACAATCTGCTAATTAAAACTAATTTGAAATTAGATGTAAAGACAGGAACTAATCCAAAAATAAATATTATAATAAGTCCCAAGAGAACGGTATTTTTTTTACCAAAAAATTTTATGACTATATTACTAAGTAAAACGAAAATTGTAATCATCATAGCGGGTATAGTTGCAAGTGACTCTACAGATGCTAGCCCAATATTAGAATTTTGTTCATTATAAAAATTATAAAGACTTGGGATAACAGGAGAAATTGCTAAGTGGGACATCAAAAGTATAGATATGCTAAGTAATGAAAACTTAGCGGCCAGATTTAATTTCATTGTATTCTCCTTAGGATTTTATATAAATAATCATATTATACAAGTATAAGAAAAATAATAATAAAGGTCAAGTTTTAGTAGATAGAAATAAAATTCAGTAACAGTTATGTGATTTTATAAATTATTATTTTTTCATACTATGTAGAAATTAATACAAAACAATTTAAATCAAGTCTTGTTATTAACTTTATAATGAGATAAAATATAAATAATATTATTTATGGAGGGATATTAAAATAATGGCAAAAGCAGAAGTAAGAAGAATAGTAATGGATATGGTAGAAGAAAATTGCTATATAGTATATAAAGATGGTCGTGGACTTATAATAGATCCAGGCGAAGGATTTGAAAAAATACAAAAAACTGTAGAAGAACTAGGTGTTAAGATAGAAGCAATTCTTTTAACTCATGCACATTTTGATCATATTATGTCTCTTGATGAATGTAGAAAGTATTATAATGTTCCAGTATATATTTCACCTTATGAGAGGGATTGGTTAAGCAATCCTGACTTTAATGGTTCAACAATGTTTAGATTACGAAGAGCACCCATGACAGATGCTGCAGAATTTGAATTTGAGGAAAATAAAAAATATGAACTTGCAGGTATGAGTTTCACAGTTTTATCAACTCCAGGTCATTCACCAGGTGGGGTATCTTTTGATTTTGGAAAATTCATTATTGTAGGAGATGCATTGTTTAGAAGTGGATTCGGACGTTATGATCTTTATGGTTCGGACTTTAATGCTTTAAAAAATTCATTACATAATGTTTTGTTTAAACTAGATGAAGAAAAAATAGTTTATCCAGGACATGGAGATGATACGACAATAGGACGCGAGCGTCATTTTAATTTAATAGGAAATTAATAATTTATAGATATAAAATATAAAAAGTTAATTAAGAAAGGGATATATTTGTGAAAAAGAATGTAGGAAAATGGTTTATATATTATAAATTTTTAAATTCCTTATGGTTTGGTTTGATTTTGATTGGAATTATGTATATGGCATTAATGCTTTTAAATATTGATAGTATAGTAGGATTGAGTATTTATTTTATAGTTGGGGTATTGATAGGATGTTTATTGTTAAATACTCTTATTGGCATTCTAGTCCAAAAAAATTATAAAGAGAACATCTTTTATGAAATAACTGCTAGCCACATAAGAGCAGGACAGGCAATATGCTATGCATATTTTAAAGAAGAAAAAACAGCCCCATTACATAATGTACTTAATTATACGATAAGACAAAATCCTTTATTAAAATTGTTAAACATTTATGTGCTGCGAGTAAATTGTGGTTCGGAGTTTATAAAAATTTATGTAGAGAAAAATGACATAGAAGAGTTAGAAAATAATTTGAAAAAAATATTAAAAAATAATTTAGAATACAGGAGGTACAAGGATGAGTAACATAAAAAAAAGTCGAGTACATCCTTTAGGTATTTTAGATTTTATTATCTCTATTCTAAAACTTTTCTGGATTTTTGTAATTCTACTATTTCGAGAAAACGGAGTACCAAGGTATTTAATTCTTGCTGGTGTATGCTTGGTGTTAATATTATGGGGTGTATTAAATTATTTAGCAACGACCTATGAAGTAGCGGATAATGTTATAATATATCGCCAAGGAATTTTCAATAAAAAAATAAAAAATATCAATTTGGAAAATATTCAATCACTAGATACAAGTTCTAATATTTTATATCAAGTTTTTAATCTTGTTTCATTAGATATTAATTTGGTTGCAGATAAGATAAGAATAAGACCACTAAAAAAAGATATAGCTTTGGTATTAATTCACAAACTCAATAAAGTAAAAAATGATAAAAAAACTAATATAAATAATGAAGATGCTGAACAATGTGATAAACTAGGATTATTGATAGAAGAAAAAGAAGCGATGAAAATTTTATCACTTAGTTTAAAAGATTTGATTTTTTATGGATTACTACGAGTGAGATTTTTAGCGGCATTAGGTCTACTTTTTGCTTTTTATGATAAAATCAAGGATATAGTTAAATATGTTTTTGATAATAATGACATAGTAGATAAATATCTAGAAAAGGGAGCGAAAAGTGCAGCAGGGGACATAAAGCTATTGATTTCAATATCTCTTGTTTTTATAATTCTTGTTATAATCGGTTCAATTATATTTACTGTTACTAAATTTTATAATTTTACACTATTAAAAAAAGATAACAATCTTCTTTGTAGATATGGGTTATTGAATAAAAAATCTTTGGTAATTGATATAGAGAGATTACAAAGTATAAAAATAAAAGAGCCATTGCGCTATAGATTCTTTGGTTTAGCAAAATTATCGGTAGAAACTTTGACAAAAACAGTATCAGAGGATCTGAGTGAACAGAAGACAACAATAGATCTTATGCCATTAGTTCCCAAAAAAGAGGCACAAAGATTTATTGAGGAAAACTTAAGTTTAGATTTAGAACATTATAATAGTTTAAAAGGGGAAAAAATTCCCAAACGCGCGCGATTTGCAATGTATCGCTGGAGTGTTATAAATTGTGCGTTTCTTCCGATAATAATATTCTTATTTCTTTATATAGTGAAAATTCCGGTTTTAGCACCTAAAAAAATAGAGATTGCTTTAGTACTTTATTTTGTTTTACTTTCTTATAGTCTTCTAGTAAAAACATATAAGTTAAAAAATAATGAAATCTCTTATGATAATAATAATTTTAAATATACATATATGAGTGGATTAGAAATTGTTACAGAGTTTATTAGAATTAAGAAGGTTGGGACAATCAATAAGCAAACTCATTATTTCTTAAATCGTCTGAATCTTGTTCATCTAAAGATTAATTCTATAGGAAATAACTCTGATATAAATTTAAGATATTACGATAAACAATATCATCTTAAGTTAGAAAAAGATTTCTTAGAAAAGGAGACTGTTTATGAAAATAATATTTAAAAAAGAGCGATATATATTACCAGAAAAAGCGAAACTTTATTATAAGATAGATTATTTACTTGGTATAATGGTAGCTACTTCGATTGTATTAGGAATTGCAAGTTTTAGATTTTTTGTTTTAGATAAGCAATTAGAGTATCTTATATTTTCTATTATCATCGGTATAATTTTTATAATAGGTGGGGTATGTATTCGGAAAATAATTCCACTTAAATATGAGAATTATTCATATAGTTTTGATAAAGAGGGTGTGTCTTTAGTTAGAGGTGTGTTTTTTAAGGTAAAGGAATTTTTACCATATAATACTATACAAGATGTGACTTTAGAAAAAGGACCTATATTATCAAAATTAAATTTAGCAAATATAAAGATAAAAGGTATTAATAGTGTTCTAATAATAGATACAATTGATGAAGAATTAGCAGAAGAAATAAAAGAAAATATACTAAAAGAGCGTAGTTTGTATAATGTAGAGTATTAGTTCTAAATAATATTTAGAATTAATACTTTTATTATAATTCTTTTTGGTTGACAAAAGAATGGAACTGTATTAGAATTTACTATACTGATAAAAGAAATATAAATACTTATCAAGAGTGAGTGAGGGATAAGGCCCGATGATCTCCAGCAACCTAGTCATATGACTAAGGTGCTTTCCTTAGCAAAGTTTACTTTGAACGATGAGGTATATAAAAAGACCTTATCTAACATGATGAGGTCTTTAATTTTTTATGTTAAAAAAATTAAGGATAAGAGTGATAGTTTTGTATTAATATCAGACAAAACAGATAAGATTAGGAGAAAAAAATGGCTAAAACATATTTATTTACATCAGAATCAGTAACAGAAGGGCATCCAGATAAAATTGCAGACCAAGTATCTGATGCAATACTAGATGAAATCTTGAGACAAGATCCTTACGGGCGAGTAGCATGTGAAACATGTGTAAATACAGGACTTGCTGTTTTGATTGGAGAGGTTTCGACAACAGCAAATGTAGATTTCCAAAAAATAGTTCGTGATACAATTAATGAGATTGGGTATAATGATCCAAATAAAGGATATTCTGGAGATCATATTTCGGTATTGGTAGGATTAGATAAACAGTCTCCAGATATTGCACTAGGAGTAGATACTTCATTAGAAACAAAACAAGAAAAAGAAGAAAATGAAGTAGGTGCAGGAGACCAAGGTTTAATGTTTGGTTTTGCAACAAACGAAACATCGTCTTATATGCCATTACCAATTTATTTAAGTCATAAACTTGCAAAACAACTTGCAACAGTAAGAAAAGATGGTACATTGAATTATTTAGGGCCAGATGGTAAAGTGCAAGTAACAGTTGAATATGATATAAATCATAAAGTAAAACGTATAGACACTATTGTTGTATCAACTCAACATGATGCAGATGTTTCTCAAGAGCAAATCCATGCAGATATTAAAAAACATGTTATTGCACCATGTTTAGATAAAGAATTACTAGATGAAAATACCAAGTATTTTATCAATCCAACAGGTCGTTTTGTAATCGGTGGACCGGTAGGAGATGCTGGACTTACAGGACGTAAAATTATTGTTGATACTTATGGAGGATTTTCACGTCATGGTGGAGGCGCATTTAGTGGAAAAGATGCAACGAAAGTTGACCGTTCAGGAGCCTACATGGCACGTTATATTGCAAAAAATATCGTAGCTAGTGGAATCTGTGATAAAGTAGAAGTTCAACTTGCTTATGCTATTGGAGTAGCCCATCCGGTATCTATTTTTATAGAAACATTTGGGACTTCAAAAGTAGATGAAGGAGAAATTGTTAAAACAATTAAAAAAGAATTTAAATTAACTCCAAACGGAATAATAGAAACACTTAATCTAAGAAAACCAATTTTCAAAAAAACAGCAGCTTATGGGCATTTTGGTCGTGAAGATGAAGATTTCACATGGGAAAGAACTGATAAAACAGAATCATTTAAAAAATTATTGAAATAAGATATAAAAATATAATCCGATTAGTATTATACATGCCAGTCAGATTATATTTTTGCATATTAATTGAAAAAAAGATAATATTAGTGTTTAATATAAATAAGTAAAAGCGGTGAAGAAAGTATGCAAATAATGTGGAGGTAGTTATGAATCTATATGAGCAAATTGGTGAAGAGAATATTGATCTTTTGGTAAGTTATATGTATGATGATATAATCCCTAATGATGATAGAATAAATATATTATTTTCAGATGGTTTTGATAAGATAAAAATAGAGCAAAAAAAATTTTTTAGGTTATTTTTAGGGGAACCAGGCCATTCTATTTTTGCTACACCAGATTTGAGAAGAAAGCATATGAAGTTACCAATATCTATAAAAGAAGCGAAATATTGGTTGGAAGACTTTGAGTTAGCATTAGAGAGATTGGATATAGACCCATCAATAAAAAAATTTTTTAGTCAAAAAATAAATTCATTGACTATGCAAATGATAAATACTATTTAATAAAAAACGGATTAAAAATGATTAACATTCTTAATCCGTTTAAATTATTTATGCGACAATTTCATCTTCATCACTTCTAGAAAAAATTTCTCTTAGAGTTTCAGGTGTTGCTGTAGAGATAAATCTTATAGATGCTTTTATATTATATAAAAATGCTTCATCTTTATGGATTCTATGTGCAGAAATTGCACCTTGGATACTAGTAAACAACCATTCACTAACAGGGTTGCACACTTCCTCTGGTAAATCCCTATCAAATAATCCATCTGCAAGAAGTAAACGCCAATTTTCTAATATATCGCTGCATTTTTCAGCGATAATTGGTGAAAGTTCTGAAGTCTCCATAGCTAATAAAGTTAACGAAAATCCACTATGTTTACACGCTCTTCCTTTAGATATAAAAAGATCAAAAACAGCAGTCAAATATTCCTCTAAAGTCCCTAATTTTGGAGAAATTGTTCTGAATTCTTTTTTTACATTGCAATTTATTTTATCCAATGCCTCAATATAAATTTCATCTTTTCCTTTTGGAAAATAATAATAAACGCTTCCTTTAGGGGCTTTAGCTTTTTTAATTATATCCTGAACACTTGTCAGAGAATAGCCCTTAGTTCAAACGTTTTGGACAGTCGTTAAAATAATATTTTCTTTTACTTTATTATTTAGAGTCATGTCATTCACTCCCTTGTTAATTTTTATATTCTAATTATACAATATTTATATAGGGAAAATCAACAATTTATAATAAATTTTTTTTAAAAATATTTAGTCAGAAAGTTTTTAAATAGCATATGATAACGGATAACATTTTTTCTAGTTAGAGAAGATAGTTTTAAAAATTTATAATTGGAATAATAAATTTTAATAATAATATATAGATAATATAGGTCTTTTAGGTTTATATTTTTGATTGAATAAAGTTTATTATTGCCAAAATAGTGTTAATCTTTATAGTAATTAAAGTTTAATAGTGTATAATTTTATTTAGCTAGTTCTTGTCGAATATTTGTATTTAAAGGCTTTTTATAGTACAATATAACATGATATTTAGTAAGGAGATGGCTATGTTAAAGAAAAAAATGTTTCAACTTTGTGTTGAATTGACAAATGGAAATTTAAGTTCAAAAGCTTTAAAAAAATTAACAAAATCTAATTTGAGTAGATTGATGATTCAGCCTTTCGCAAAAATTTATAATATAAACACTGATGAAATTTTAGATGAGATAGATGATTTTAAAAACCTAAATGACTTTTTTATAAGAAAACTGCGTCCAGGAGCACGACCAATAGACCAAGGTGAGGATAGTCTTGTAAGCCCAACTGACGGCATTATTTCGGAAGTAGGAACTATTAAGGAAGATAGAACTTTTGTAGTAAAAGGTCAAACGTATAATGTTCAAACATTAGTTGGTGATAGCGACTTAGCTGACAAATACAAAGAGGGTACATATATTATTATTTACTTGAGTCCTAAAAATTATCATCGTATTCATTTTCCAATGAATTCACAAATAAAAGATGCATATAGTCTTGGAAAATATTCTTATCCAGTTAATAATTTAGGATTAGAATTAGGGGATAATATTTTGAGCTACAATTATCGTCAAGTGTATAAGCTAACAGGAAAAATTAACTATACACTAATACCTGTAGGGGCACAAAATGTAAATTCAATAGTACCGACTTATGATAATATCTATGTGAAAAAAGGAGAAGAGTTAGGATACTTTGAGTTTGGTTCTACAGTTGTATTATTATTTGAAAAAGACAATATTCTCCTTGAAGAGAATTTAGAAAACAGAGAAATCAAGATGGGAGAGAAAATAGCTACAGTATTATAGGCTATTTTTAGGTAAGTTATGTTATTAAAGAAATATTTTTCGCCAGATGACTTTGTAGAAAAGTACGAATTTATAGATGTTGAATATATGAATATGCACAACAAAAAAGTTATTATCTCAGATTTAGATAATACTCTTATCTCGTGGGATAGCAAAAAAGATACAAAAGAGCTTAATCGTTGGTTAAAGAAAATGAAACGAGCTGGTTTTGATATTATCGTTGTGTCAAATAATAGTGAAGAAAGAGTAGAAGAGTTTTGTAGACAATTAAATCTTCAATATGTAGCAGATGCTAAAAAGCCATTAACACAAGGTTTTAAAAAGGCACTTAGTAAGTTAAATAGAAAACCCGAAGAAGCAATTATCTTAGGTGACCAAGTTTTAACTGATGTATTCGGAGCAAAAAGTCTTGGTGTTATGAGTGTATTGGTAAAACCAATTTCAAAAACCGATGCTTTTAAAACACGAATTAACAGATTTTTTGAAGGAATTATAGTACAAAATTTAACTCGTAGAAAACTATTTCCAAAAATGAAGAAAGTTAATTATAAATTGAAATTAAAAAAAGAGAAAGATGGAGGTCATATTGGATAATAAAATATATTGTATAGGCTGTGGTGCAGAAATACAAAGTGAAAACCAAAATAAACAAGGTTATCTACCAAAAAGTGTAGTTGAAAAAAGTATTGAAGAAAATAATCTAGTTTGCAAAAGATGTTTTCGATTGAAAAATTATAATGAAGTTTCTGATGTAGAGCTTGGAGCAGAAGATTTTTATAAACTTATAAAAACTTTATCTAAAAAAGATGGCCTTATAGTTAAGGTCGTTGACATTTTTGACTTTTCGGGAAGTTGGATAGAAGACGTTATAGATATTGTTGGTAATAATAAAGATATTGTATTAGTTGCTAATAAACTTGATTTGTTGCCAAAATCTGTTAAGCAAAACAAAATCAAACAATGGTTATTTAAAATGTTAAAGGCAAAAGGTATTAAAGTTAAAGATATCTTATTAATAAGCGCTATTAAAAATCATGGGATTGAGGAAGCAGCAGCGCGCATTGATGAATTACGTAATGGGAAAGATGTCTATATAATTGGTGCAACTAATGTAGGTAAGTCTACTTTTATTAATAAATTAATTGAGCTTACAACAGGAGATAAGAATGTTATTACAACTTCTCATTTTCCAGGAACAACTTTAGGAATGATAGAGATACCTTTAGACCGAGCAACAAATATTTATGATACACCGGGTATAATCTTGGATTATGATATCGCTCATTATTTAGATGCTGAGAGTTTAAAATTAGTTATGCCGAAAAAAGAGATTAAGGCGCGTGTATTTCAACTTAATGCTGAGCAAAGCCTATTCTTTGGTGGTATGGCAAGGGTTGATTTTGTAAAAGGTGAACGTCAAAGCTTTACGCTATATGCCTCTAATTTAGTAGATATCCATAGAACAAAACTGAGTAATGCAGACGCACTTTTTGAAAAACATTTGGGAACATTGTTGAAACCACCATTCGAAGATAATATATCTATTTTTAAAAACCAAGTTAAAAAAAGTTTCAAGATTGACGATAAGAAGATAGATATTGTTATTTCTGGACTTGGATGGATAACTGTTAACAGTGATAGTGGTTGCGAAATAGATATTTATGTTCCAGAAGAAATCGAAGTATTTGTAAGAGAATCGATTATATAAAAATAACAGATAAAGAAAAGAGGACGAGATGTTAAAAGGAAAACAAAAAAGACAATTAAGAGCTTTGGCTCATCATTTAACACCGATTTTTCAAGTAGGGAAATTAGGGGTTAACAGTGAGATGATTCAAGGTATTCGAGATGCGTTGGAAAAGCGAGAATTGTTAAAAGTTAGTATCCTTCAAAATTGTGAGGAAGATAAAGATGAAGTTGCAAGAATTTTATCAGAGCGCACTTCATCGGAGTTAGTTCAAGTAATTGGACATACTATTGTGTTGTATAAGCAAAGCTCAAAAGAAAAATATCGTAAAATAGAGTTGGTGAAATAGTATGGCAATAGCCCTATATGGAGGAAGTTTTGATCCAATTCATATTGGTCATTTGATTACAGCACAAAATGTTATAGAAAACTACGATGTAGAAAAAGTAATTTTTATACCATCACATGTTACACCGCTTAAAAACCGTGAATTAGAGGCTAGTGATGAAAATAGGTTAAAAATGACATACATTAGCACAAAACATAACAATAAATTTATCGTAAGCGACTATGAAATAATGAAAAAAGATAATGTCAGCTATACCTATAATACTCTAAAATATTTTAAAGAAATTTATCCACATGAAAGAATTTATTTCATTGTTGGAACAGATAGAGCGAAAGATTTAAAAAAATGGTATAATATAGAGGAACTATCAAAACTTGTAACATTTATTTTCACAGCAAGAAATGGAGAGAGTTTAGAAGAGATAATAGCGAGTGATGAGTTTTATAAAACTATTAGTTATGAAATTATGATTTCACCTATTATAGAAATTAGTTCGAGTTTAATAAGGGATAATATAAAAAATAATAAAAGTATAGATTATATGGTTACAGATGAATGTAAGGCATATATAGAGGAGTTGGGTTTATATGGAATTTCAAGAAATTCAAAATAAAGTAAAAGAGATATTACCACAAAAAAGATATGAGCATACACTTAGGGTAGTGGAAGTGGCAAAAAATCTTGCAAAAATACATGGCGCAAATGTTGAGCATGCTGCTCTTGCGGCATTAGTTCATGATGTATGCAAACCTATGGATGAAGTACTTATGAAAAAATATGTAATACTTCATAACTTAGATGTGAAGTTATTAGATTATCCTGTTGAGGTTCTTCATGGACCAGTAGGAAGTGCCTATATTGAAGAGGTGTTTGGCATAGCAGATGAAGAGGTTAAACTTGCAGTAGCAAATCATACTTTTGGTAGAAAGTACATGACGCTTTTAGAAAAAATTATTTTTATTGCAGATTATATTGATCCTCAAAGGAAACATCCACACCTACAAGAAGTAACAGAAGTAGCACAATATGATTTAGATGAAGCTGTGAGACTTTCTGCGAAATATACATTAGTATATTTAATTGATAATGATGAAAGAATTTATCCATCATTATTAGAATGTTATAATTACTATAATATTAAAAATTATCGTGTTGGATTTAAAGAAAAAAATAAAGAAAAAATTTTATCAGATGAAAAAACTATAACAATTCGTAATAAGAGTGAAGCTCACTTTAAAAAAGGTGATTTATTAGAAGCAACAACTTATGAAGATCCAGATACAGTGTTTGCTACATTAGAAGTAGACTTAGTAAAACCTGTAACTAGAGATACTTTAACAGAGCGCTATGCAAAACATTATGGAGTAACATTGGATGAATTAATTGCTAAATTGGCAGAAAGATATCCAGAAGACGATGTATTATACGTTGTTATGTTCCATGTAATAAAAAAATAAGAAAGAGGAAAAAAATGCAAATAGAAGAATTATTAAAAGTTGTCGTAGATGCCTGTGACGACAAACATGGTTATGATATTGTTGCGTACGACTTAACAAGTGCAGGAGTTTTATATGATTATTCAGTAATCTGTCATGCTCCAACTAGTAGACGAGTAGAGGCAATCGCAGAGGAAGTACGCGAAAAAGTATTAGAAAGCGGTGCGGAAATACACAGCACTGAAGGACAAAGAGAAGCAAAATGGATTCTTATGGATTTAGGAGATGTCATCGTAAATATTATGACACGTGATGATAGAGAATATTACGAATTAGATGCATTATTCGGGAAATATCCACTTAAAGAGGTATAATATGTACGAAAATTTAAGTATTGTTTATGATAAATTAATGGACGTTGATTACGATACTTATAAGAATATAATAGCTCAAGAATTAGGAGATAATGAAAATCTTCTAATTCTTGATTTAGGTTGCGGTAGCGGAACGATGATTCCTTATCTGAAAAAATATGGTGAGGTATTTGCGGTCGATAATAGTGAACAAATGCTCTCTATAGCGAGTTCAAAATCACCTGATAATAATTTTTTTGCTATGGACCTATTAGAAATTTCTAACTTGGGATATGAATTTGATTTTATTCTTAGTGCATTTGATGTCTTTAATTATTTACCTGATTTTATAAATTTTAAAGATGGTTTAAACGAAGTATATACTTCATTAAAATCTGGTGGGAAATTTATTTTTGATATTCATACTCCTAAAAAAATGAGAGATATGATAGATAACCAAGTGTTTGCATATGAGAATGATGAAATTAGTTATCTTTGGTTTGCTTATGGCACTGAACATGAGCTAGAGGTGGAAAGTGAATTAACATTTTTTGTTAAGCAGAAAAATGGATTGTATCGTCGGCTTGAACAGTTTCATACACAACGAACATATGAAATAGAAGACATTATGTCAGCGCTTAAGGAAATAGGATTTAAAGTTAATAAATATTTTTGTGATTTTGAATTAGATAATAAGAATTATGAGAATTCTGATAGAATAATTTTTGTATTGGAGAAATAATATGACATTTGATTTTAAAAAAGAATATAAAGAGTTATATAAACCTAAGGCTAAACCTAGTATAATAAATGTAGGAAAAGCAAATTTTATTGCTGTAAGAGGAGTAGGAGATCCTAATGCAGAAAATAGTGAATATAAACAGTCTATAAGTCTTTTATATCCTATTGCTTATGCAATTAAAATGAGTAAAAAAGGTGATTATAAAATTGATGGTTATTTTGATTTTATTGTTCCTCCACTAGAAGGTTTTTGGTGGCAAGAAGGAATTAAAGGAGCAGACTATGCTAATAAACAGAATTTCCACTTTATCTCTTTAATACGCATGCCTGACTTTGTCACTAAAGAAGTTTTCGAATGGGCGATTGAAGAAACGACTCGTAAGAAGAAAGAGGATTTTTCAAAAGTAGAGTTTTTTACTTATGATGAAGGTTTATGTGTACAATGTATGCACATTGGGCCGTACAATGATGAACCGATAACAGTAGAAGCTATGCATGAATATATGATTGAACAAGGGTATGAGTTAGACATTACGGACGAAAGATTTCATCATGAAGTTTATATTTCTGATGTGCGAAAAACTTCTCCTGAAAAATTAAAAACAGTATTAAGACATCCAATTAAGAAAAAATAAAATTTAAGCTCAATTCAAAATTAATATTTGAATTGAGCTTTTTAAAATCATTGACATCGTTATAGTTACATAGTATCATAGTTACAGATATTGATTACGAAATTTAAAGAAAATTTAAGAAAAAAATTTTATAATTAAACTTGGAGATTATATTCTATGGAAATAAATATTTCAGAAGCCGAGTGGGAAGTTATGCGTGTACTTTGGAGTAATAGTAATGTGACCAGTAAATTGGTTATTGATGTTCTTAGTGGAGAAAAAAATTGGTCAGCTTCAACAATAAAAACGTTGCTTTTTCGTCTTGTAGATAAAAATATTTTACAAACAGAAAAAATTGGTAATAAGTATATTTACAAAGCTATTTATTCAGAAAACGAATGTCTTGAAACTTTAACAAAAAATTTTGTAGGAAAATTTTGTAATAAAAAAACAAAACGAATTATTGAGTATGCAATAGAACAGGATAATTTAAGTAAAGATGATATTGAAGAAATACTAGTAATACTTACAGAAAAACTAAAAAACGCCAAAGATATAGTTAGATGCAACTGTATAAGAGGTCAATGCACTTGCGGAAATACTAAAATTAAGTAATTAGAGAGGTTCATTATGGAAGTAACTAAAAAAAAGATTTTAATAACAGGAGCATCTAGTGGATTAGGTCGTGAGTTAGCCTATCAGTTTGCTCAAAAGGGAAATGTAGAATTAATTTTAGTAGCTCGTAGAAAAGAGGCATTAGATAAAGTAGCTAAAAAGTGCCAAGCCTATAATTCAGTGAAGGCAAAAACTTACTCGGTAGATATAGGGGTACAAGACCAAGTTGAAGGATTGTTAGAAAAAATAGATGATATAGATATTTTAATAAATGCAGCTGGTTATGGTATTATGAAAGATTTTAGTGAATTTACCGATTATGAAGTAGTGAAGATGTTTGATACTAATGTTATTGGAACTATTCAATTGACAACAGAAATAGCTAATAAAATGCGTGAAAATAAATCAGGATCAATTGTAACAATAGCTTCATTAGCCGGAAAAATAGCGACACCAAAAACATCTGTATATTCGGCAACGAAATTTGCACTTATCGGATATTTTAATGCATTGCGTTTAGAAGTTAAAAAAGATAATGTTCATATTATGACTGTAAATCCTGGACCAGTTGCAACAAATTTCTTTAATATAGCTGATGAAGATAAAAGTTACTTAAAAGCAATGGGAGATAAACCATTAACACCAAAAGTTGTTGCTAAAAAAATTATAAAAGGTATAGATAAAAGAAAACGTGAAGTTAACTTACCACTTAAGTTCGTATTAGGTGTAAAATTGAGCCAATTATTCCCTCGTCTTAGTGACAAAATATTATTAGGGATGTTTAAATAAAAAAATTAAAATAATAAAAATCATAATAAATATTTCTGTAAAATAATTGTTTGTAGGAATATTTATTTTTTATCTAAAATCAAACTGTTGTTTAAATGGTAAAATAGTATGAAATATGGTAAAATAAAGTATTAAGTAATCAACTAAAAATTTCTCTTGAAAGAGATTAAAGGAGATAGACATGATAAATAAATTAGGGTGGAAAATAGGTGGAGAACAAGGAGAAGGACTTGAGGCAACAACTGAAGTTTTTTCAACAGTTCTTAACTCATTAGGATATCATATGTATTCAACTAGAGATTTTGCAAGTAGAATTAAAGGTGGACATAGTAATAGTAAAATTTGTATTTCAGAAGAACAAATAGACGTTATTGACTACAAAACAGATATTCTTATTGCTTTTGATCAAACAACATTAGATAGTTATATTGCTGAATTAGATGAGAATAGTATTATTATTGTTGATGAGAAGATAAAGCCGGAAATTTCAGAGGAAGTTACTGGATTAGTAGCAGTTTTTCCAATTACAGAACTTGCAAAAGAAATATCAGCACCAATTGTTAAAAATATTATAACGTTGGGAATTTGTTCAGCACTATTAAATATCAATAAAGATATTTTTTATAATATGATTGAAGTGAAATTTTCATCAAAAGGTGAAGAAATAGTTGCTACAAATATCCAAGCATTTAACAAAGGATATGAGATAATGCAAAGCTTTATGGCAGAGCATAACCTAGGGGATAAGTATTATCTTAAAGAATTGAAGAGAAAAGAACAAAATAATATGTGGCTAATAGGAAACCATGCAGCGGGCCTAGGTGCACTAGTAGCAGGATGTCGTCTTTATGCAGGATATCCAATAACACCAGCCACAGAAATTATGGAATATCTGTTTGAAAAATTACCAACTGTAAATGGAGCATATATTCAAACCGAAGATGAGATTGCGGCTCTTGGAGTTGCTATTGGGGCGAATTTTGCTGGTGTACGTGCTATGACAGCAACGTCTGGTCCGGGGATTTCCCTAATGACAGAATTTTTAGGTATGGCCGTTATGTCTGAACAACCAGTTGTTATTGTAGATGTTCAAAGAGGAGGACCATCATCAGGACTTCCGACAAAAGTAGAACAGTCTGATATTTTCCATGCAGTTTATGGTGGGACTGGTGATGCGTCACGAATCGTTTTAGCACCAACTACTGTTGAAGATTGTTTTTATACTATGATTGATGCATTTAACATGGCAGAAAAATATCAAACGCCAGTTATTGTATTGATGGACTTGCAACTAGGTATGAATAAACAAACTGTTTCTGATTTTGATTTTAGCAAAGTAGAAATTGATCGTGGTAAACTTCTAAAACAAGAAGAAATTATAGAAGAAGATATTATTTATTTCAAACGTTACGGACTTGATTCACTTGTATCAGAACGTACTATTCCAGGACAAAAGGGTGGAATTCACAATGCTAATAGTTACGAACATTCAGTTGTAGGATTACCATCAGAAGTTAAGAAAAATACAATAAAACAGAAAGATAAGCGTTCTGAAAAAATTGAAACAGCATTTATAGAAAATCCATTTGTTTTAAATGAATATAATGTAGAAAAAGATATTCTTTTAGTTGGCATAAATTCTACTTATGGAGTATTAAATAAAGCAGCCAAAGAGCTGAAAGAGCAAGGAATGAACATTGATACTATGCATTTACGTCAAATTTATCCAGTTGCTCAGAAGGTTAAAGATACTTTTGATAAATATAGTAAAGTCTATATTGTTGAGCATAATTCTAATAAACAATTACGAACAGTAATTTCAAGTAAGTATCATAATTCAGATAAAATTTCGAGCTTATTGAAATATAATGGTGATATATATTATACTCATGAACTTATAGAGCAACTATTAGAGGAGGAGAGATAATATGAAAGTAACAATGAAAGATTATAAAAATAATGAAAAACCAGATTGGTGCGCTGGCTGTGGAGACTTTTCTGTTTTAGCTGGGATCCAAAGGGCAGTAGTAAATCTTGGTATAAGACCAGAAAATGTTGTAATCTCAGCAGGAATTGGGTGTTCTGGGAAAATAAGTGGGTATACAAAAGCATATGGTGTTCAAGGACTTCATGGACGTAGCTTGCCGGTGGCCCAAGGAATAAAACTAGCAAATCAAGATTTAACAGTTTTTGCAATGGGTGGAGATGGTGATGGATACGCTATTGGTATTGGTCACGCCGTTCACGCTATGAAACGCAACGTAAATATGACCTATATTGTTATGGATAATCAACTTTATGCCTTAACAAAAGGACAAATGTCACCTAAATCAGCAGAAGGATTAGTAACTACAACTACACTTGAAGGTGTAATGGAAAAACCATTGTCAGCTTTAAAAGTTGCATTATCTTGTGAAGTAACATTTTTAGCTCAAGCTTTTACTGGAGATATTAAAGGTATGATGACTATTTTTGAAGAAGCTATTAAACATGATGGATTCTCGTTAGTTAATGTTTTCAGTCCATGTAAAACATATAATTATTATAATACTCCAGAATGGTATAAAGAGAATTTAACAAACCTTGACGATATTGAAGGCTATGATAATACTAATAAATTAGAAGCATATAGAATTTTAGAGGAGTATAATGATTTAGTAACAGGGGTTATATATAAAAATAATAATAAACCAAAGTATGAATCAATACTAAAAAATTATGATCAATCTAAACCATTAGCACATCAGAATTTGGAATTTGATCAAGAAATGTTTAAAAATCTATGTGATGAATTTAGATAAAGAGGTAGAGTATGAAATTAAGAAAACTTTTATTACCACTAGCAGTAGCTGGAACAATGTATTATATTTATAAAAAATCAGAAGAGCAAGAATTAAATAATGAACATATCGATAGATGTCGTAATAGTTTAATAGCAGAAGGATACACAGTACTAGACAGCTATACATTAAACTTAATAGAAAACCAATATTTAATGTTTTATTTCAGCGATGAGGAAAAAGACTACGAAGTACGTTTTGATAAAGAAACAGATACTGTAGAATATATTAAAGAGGTATAAGTAATGAATATATCAATAGAAAGATTCAAAGAATTAACAATGTTAGACGGGACATCCGGTTTTGAGAGAGAAGTTTCAAAATATTTAGAAGAGAAATTATCTAAGTATGCGGATGAAATCAAATTTGACAATTTAGGTGGAATCTACGCAATCAAAAAATCAAAAAAAGAAAATGCTAAGACTGTCATGATTGCAGCTCATATGGATGAAGTAGGTTTTATAGTTACGAAGATTTTACCAAATGGATTTTTAAAATTTGAAACATTAGGTGGGTTCCGTGAAGATGTTTTATTAGCTCAGACTTATACTGTAACATCGCATGATGGTAAGAAGTTTACTGGAGTGATAGGTTCTATTCCTAAACACTTTACAGCAGGTGTTGCTCAAAATGTAAAAATTAGTGATATGACTATTGACGTAGGAGCAGAAAGTCGTGAAGAAGTTCTAAAAATGGGAATTCATGAGGGAGCGTTTGTTACACCGAAAACAACTTTTGAACAACTTACAGAAAATAGAATTATGTCAAAAGCTGTGGATAATAGATATGGATGTGTAATTATTACAGAAATTTTTGAACAATTCTCAGATAAAGATCTAGATGTTAATTTAGTAGTTTGTGCAACAGTTCAAGAAGAAGTAGGGCTTCGTGGAGCTAAAATAGCAGCTAATATGATTAAACCGGATGTATGCTTTGTAGTTGATTGTAGTCCAGCCAATGATATGGACGGATCAGCGACAAGTAACGGACGTTTAGGCGAAGGGTTTTTAATACGTTTAGTTGATAGAACAATGGTTCTTCGTCCAAATATGCGTGAGAAACTAGTTAGACTGGCAGAAGAAAATGGTATAAAATATCAGTACTTTACATCACCTGGAGGAACAGATGCTGGGGAGATTCATCAAGCATTAAATGGTGTACCGACTGCAGTAATTGGTATTTGTGCAAGATATATTCATACACATAATGCAGTTTTTGATATCCGTGATTACTATGCAGCAAAAGCTATTTTAGGAAAATTAATTGAAACAATGGATGATAAGTTTATAGAGGATGTAAGAAAATAAAGTAAACTATATGAAATAAGAAATCGAGATATGATTATACATACCTCGATTTTTTGTTATTATCTATTTTTAAATCTTCTGCTACGACGATATTCATTTTGATGGTCATAAGGTTCTTCATATGGATAATTATTTTCTTGATAGTCATACTCATCTATGTATTGTTCTTCTTCATAGTTCTCATAATATTCATCTTCTAAGTATTCTTCGTGAATGGTAGCATTTATTTTAACAATTATTCCGAAGAGTATACTATTAGCAATAAGGGAACTTCCCCCATAGCTTACAAATGGCATACTAATTCCAATTACAGGGATTATGCTAAGAGTAGAGAAGATATTGATGAAAAATGAAAAACAAAAACTACATATTGCTAATAAAATAAAGTAGTAGCTATAATTACCTTGTTCACATTTTTTCACTATACTGAATAATCTTAGTATAAAAATAAAGAAGAATACTAAGAAGAAAAAGGCACCGATAAATCCAAAATTCTTTGCCAAAATAGAAAAGATAAAATCATTGAATTGCTCATCGATATAATTCTTATTTTTAGCAAAGGTTCCTGTTAATCCACCTCGTTTTATTTCAGAAAGTACCTGAGTAATCTGATACGAATAATCTAGCTTATACGCCTCAGGATTTAACCAAGATAATATTCTCTTTAATTGATATCCTTTAAGTCCTACTAAACCAAGAACTCTTGGGAAATATAGTGCACCTAAAATAATTATTCCTATACCAACAAGAACAACTGAATAGATATTTAATAAAGTTTTTTTATGGGTACTAACTAGGAATACTAATCCTAAAAATAGAAAAATAAAGAATAACCCATTGCCTAAGTCATTTTCACGAAGAACCAAAATGAAAGGAATCGCGATAATTAACAGTAATTTTAAGAGTTTAATAGAATCGGTATTTTCTCTAAAACTTTTTTCTTTTATTAGTAAACTGATCATAGCTACTGTTGATACTTTCGCAAATTCTGATGGTTGTAAAGTAAACAATCCAAAGTTGTACCAACTACGCGCACCATTAACAATAGGGGCCATAGAAGTTGGAACTAGAAATATACCTATCAATAAAGTTAAACCAAGCAAATAGAAAAATATAGAAAATTTTTCTATATAGTCAACTGGAATTTTTTGAAATATATAGATTACAAAAAATCCTAATAGATAAAAGATGAATTGTTTAATAAACAATTTTGGTGTTTGATTATTATTATATTGTGCGAGCATTATTAATGTTAAGCTAGTAATCGCAAATATAAAATAAAAAATCATTATTGATAAATTAGTTTTATTTTTTATAAAATTTAACATAATTCAACTCCTTTGAAGTAATTATACAATAACAGAGTAATATAAGCAACTTAAATTAAAGATATCTGATATAGCTGTATTTTTTACTTTAATCGAAGATAAGTTTGTTGATGAACAACATATATGAGGCTACTATTTTCTTCAATATTATGATAAAATTATTATGTTATAGAAATGATATAGGAAAAATTTGTAAGGAAGGAAATTTTCAAATGAAATATACGCCGATGATTGAACAGTATTTAAAAATAAAAAAAGATTATCAAGATATGTTTTTATTTTATCGACTTGGTGATTTTTATGAACTGTTCTTTGAAGATGCAACTCGTGCATCAAAAATTTTGGAAATAACTTTGACAGCACGTGATGGTGGTGCAGAAAAAGTTCCAATGTGTGGAGTACCATTTCACGCTGCAGCTAATTATATAGATGTGCTTGTCAATAATGGTTATAAAGTAGCTATCTGTGAGCAAGTTTCGGAACCTGGTCAAGGAAAGATTGTTGAAAGAAAAGTAGTTCAAGTAATTACGCCAGGAACATACATGAACTATAAAAACTATGATGAAAATAACTTTTTAGCTAGTGCATATAAAAAAGATGGTAATATTTATTTTGCATTTTGTGATATTATGACAGGGGATAGCCGTTGTACAATTTTGAAAACAATGGATGATTTGCAAGATGAAATTTTGCGAAATAATATTAAAGAAATAATTACTATTAAAGACCAAGAACTAAACGTTAGTGCATATATTACAGAAGTAGAAGTAGACGAAAATATAGAAAAAGAGAAAACATCTAATCTAAGTGATAGTAATCTTCGTATTTGTTGCAATATCTTGTTAGATTATATTGAAAAAACACAAAATAAAGATGTTAACAGTCTAAAAAACTTTGAAGTATATTTTAAAGATAAGTTTGTTTATATGACAAATTATTCACTAAAGAACTTAGAAGTAACACAAAATATGGCGAATGGTGGGAAAAAAGGTTCTTTATTGAGTATCATTGATAAAACTTCAACAGCTGCAGGTGCTAGAAAGCTAAAAAGATGGCTAGAAAATCCACTTTTAAATCTAAAAGAGATAGAACATCGACAAGAAATTGTTGGAGATTTTGTTAAACATTATTTTGAAAAAGCGGATGTTAAAACAAATCTAAAAGAGGTTTATGACCTTGAACGCATATCAACAAAGGTTTCATATAATATAGTAAGCCCTAAAGAATTACTGAATTTGAAAAAAACGTTAGAAAAAATTCCAAGTATAAAAAATATATTGCTAAGTTTTAATTCGAAAAAATTAGTAGAAATTGCGAATAGTATTGATGAATTAGAAGATTTACATGAATATCTAGAAGTTACTATTAACGAAGAGGCTGGACAAACTGTTAAAGAAGGAAATGTAATTAAATTAGGTTTCAACTCAGAATTAGATAGTTATAAAAATGCTAGTAAAAATGGTAATAGAATTTTATTAGAGATAGAAGAACGTGAAAAAAATAGAACAGGTGTTAAAAACCTAAAGGTAGGTTACAACAAAATTTTCGGTTATTTCATAGAAATTTCTAAAGTAGGCTTGAAAACTATAGATCCAACAGAACTTGGTTACCATAGGAAACAAACTTTATCTAACTGTGAGAGATTTATTTCAGAAGAATTAAAAGAAGTAGAAGAACATATCGTTAATTCTAAAGCGAAAATTGAAGAGTTAGAATTGTTGTTATTCCAAGAAGTTAAGATGAAAATACATAGCTTTATTCCGAGATTACAGCGAGTTGCTAATATTCTTAGTGATATTGATGTATTTGTTTCATTATCAGATGTAGCAGAAGAATATAGTTATACAAAACCAAAATTTAATAATGATAATATAATTGATATTATTGAGGGTAGACATCCGATAGTAGAGCGTAATGTAAGTGATGATGGGTATATTAGTAATGATTGCAAGGTAGATAAAGATAATAATATTCTATTAATAACAGGACCGAATATGTCTGGGAAATCTACTTATATGCGTCAGCTTGCACTTATAGTTATACTTGCCCAAATCGGATCATTTGTTCCAGCAACATCAGCTAATCTCCCGATTTTTGATAAGATATTTACTCGTATTGGGGCGAGTGATGACCTTGCTGGAGGGAAATCAACGTTTATGGTAGAAATGATTGAGGCGAAAAATGCCCTTGTTGAATCAACTGCCAACTCATTACTTATTTTTGATGAAATTGGGCGCGGAACATCTACTTATGATGGTATTGCACTTGCACAATCTATTTTGGAGTATATTAACGAAAAAATTAAATGTAAAACACTATTTTCAACACATTATCATGAACTTACGAAATTAGAAAACAGAATGAGTGGAATTAAAAATATTCATGTGTCTGCTAAGGAAGACCACGGTAAATTAATATTCCTTTATAAGATTAATGATGGACCTATAGAGAAGAGTTATGGTATTCATGTTGCTCAACTTGCACATCTTCCTGAAGAAGTAATAGTAGTGGCAAATAATATTTTAAAAGAACTAGAAAGTGGTAATATAAGCTCAGGTGATTTAATCGGAAAAGGATATTATGAAAATATTGGAAATACTGGGGAAACTCAGGCGGTAAAAGATGAAGCTAACCCAATGCAATTAGTACAACATTTAGAGAAGAAAGTACAAAAAGAATTAGAAGAAAAGCTACGATTAGAGTACGAGGAAAAACTTCAAAAAGAACTTAAAAATAAGGTAAAAGAAAAAACTAATGGAAATTACAAAAAGCTTCAACTAGATTTTGATAATAATGATGAAAAATTTGAATTTATTAAAGAAAAATTAACAGGCTTGAATTTCTTAGAAACAACACCAATAGAAGCATTTAATCTTCTTTATGAACTACAACAAAAACTCAATGAAGGGAGGTAGTTAAATGGGGAAAATAAATATATTATCTGCAGAATTGTCTAATAAGATAGCAGCAGGAGAAGTGGTAGAACGACCAGCTTCTGTTGTTAAAGAATTAGTAGAAAATTCGCTTGATGCGGGTAGTACAAATATAAAAATTATAATAAAAGAATTCGGGATAGAACAAATTAGGATTATAGATAATGGAAGCGGGATATCAAATGACGATCTCGAACGCGCTTTTTTAAGACATGCGACAAGTAAGATAAGAGAGGATTATGATTTATTTCATATAAAAACACTTGGTTTTCGTGGTGAAGCCTTGGCAAGTATTTCCTCTGTTAGTCGTGTGACTATTAAGAGTTGTGCTGGCGAAGCTCAAGGAAAGATGCTGGTACTAGAAGCAGGAAAAGTCACTAGCGAGGAGTATTACGCTCCGATAAAAGGAACAGACCTTAGCGTAGAAAATTTATTTTATAATACACCAGCACGTCTAAAATACTTGCGTAATGCACATACAGAACAGGCTAATATAACAAATGTTATTTACAAATTTGCTTTATCTTATCCTAATGTCTCATTTGAGTTACATGTAGATGATAAAATAACATTTAAAACTTATGGTGATGGTGACGTTCATAAAATATTATCAAAAATATATAATATGAGTGTTGCTAGAAATATGATTAATTTTTCTGGTAATAACGATGATTATAAAGTTTATGGTTATATTTCTGTGCCAGATGAAACACGTGCTAGTAAAAACTATATTAATATTTTTATAAACGGTCGTTATATTCGAAATTATATAATTCAGAATTCCATTATAGATGCCTATGGAACATTGCTTATGAAAAATCGCTATCCTCTTTGTGTAATTAATATCGATATGGATCCAATCTTGTTAGATGTTAATGTTCATCCGACAAAGCAAGAAGTAAGATTATCAAAAGAAGCAGAGTTAATTTCACTTATAAAAGGAGCAATTTCAGAAAGATTAGCTAATTATACATATATTCCTCAAGGTATGAATAATGTACTAACTAAAAAAGAAAAAGCAAATATAGAGAAATTTAATTTTTTAGATGAACTTGACAATAAATTTGGAATTCAGACTGAAGAAAATAATACATCTCTTTTTAATAAAGGACAAAATGAGGCTAGTTTTGTAAAAGAAGATGATATTGTTTTTGGAGAAGATACTGATATTCACAAGTTACAGGAAGAACTAAATTCAAATAACGAAAGCCATATAAGACGACAACAAACAGAAATTAGTGGTATGGAGAGCAGCTTACCAGATTTAAGTTATACAGCACGTCCACGTGAAAATTATACTAAGTATGGTGATAAACCAACGAAAAAAGAAATTGAAAACTTTATGAATTTCTCAAAAAGAGAAGAAATTGGAGAGGCTACTAAAGAGGAAATCTCTAATACGATAGTAAAAGATAATAGCCACTTTGATGAAATAAAAAATTTAAAAATTGTTCAGGATGAAAGTATGGAAGTCAAGACTTTACCAGATTTAAAAGTTCTTGCTCAAATATTTAAAACATATATTTTATCAGAGGCTGATAATAAACTTTATCTTATAGATCAACATGCGGCAGCAGAACGTTATAATTATGAGAAGCTTCAACGAGATTTTATAGATAGAAAGAACTATAAAAAACAAATGCTTATACCGATGATGTTTGATTTTTCAATAGAAGAAGCAGCAGAAATCAGAAATAATTTTGAAAAATTTACAGAACTAGGCATTGACTTTGAAGAATTTGGTGATAATTCTTATGTTGTTCGAGAATTTCCAGGTTGGATAGAAGAAGACGAAGAAGAAATGATTAAAATTATTGTTGAGAAAGTTTTAAATAATAATAAAATTACTTTTAATGAACTACGAAACGATGCAATAGCGATGGCTAGCTGTAAAATGTCAATAAAAGCTAATCAAATTTTAAGTGAAGTAGAGATGAACAAAGTAATTAGTGATCTTTACAAATGCAAAAATCCATTTACATGTCCGCATGGGCGACCAATTATAACAAAAATGGAGAAAAAAGATTTAGAAAAAATGTTTAAACGTATAGTGTAGGAGGTAAAATGAAAAAGATACCTTTAATAGCATTAGTTGGACCAACAGCTGTGGGGAAGACGGCGTTAAGCATTGAACTAGCAAAAAAGTTTAATTGTGAAATTATTTCAATAGATAGTGTTCAAATTTATAAAAAATTTGATATAGGTTCTGCCAAAGTAACTAAAGAAGAAATGGATGGAGTAGTCCATTATTTAATTGATGAATTAGAGCCAACAGCTACTTGTTCGGTTTATGACTTTCAAAAAATGGCGCGTAGCTTGATAGATGATATTCATAAACGAGGGAAAATACCATTGCTAATTGGTGGAACGGGTTTTTATATGAATGCAGTGCTTAATAATTATGAGTTTACTGATTTGGAAGAAAAGACTTATGATGTTGATGTAGATATGGCGAGAGACTATTTAAAGAGAAACTATCCAGATACTTATAATAGTATTGATTTAGATAATCATCGCCGAGTTATTAATGCTTATAATTATGTAGTAAATGAAAATAAATCGGTGACAACTAATAATAATGGAGATACTATTCTTGAGAAGTATAATCCATATTTAATAGTTTTAAATACAGACCGTGAAATTCTTTATAAAAGAATTAATAAACGCGTTGAACTAATGTTTGAACAAGGTCTTGAACGAGAGGTTAAAGAAATAATTGCAGAGTATGGTAAAGACTTACAACCACTTGGGGCAATAGGTTATAAAGAAATGATACCTTATTTTGAAGGCTTAGTTTCTAAGGAAAATACTATCAATGCCATTTCTCAAAATTCAAGGCGATATGCAAAACGTCAACTTACATGGTTCAGAAATAAGATGAATGGAGTTTGGTACGATAGTCAGAATTCAGACTTATTAACGAAAGTAGAAAAAGATATAAAGAACTTTTTAAAATATAATAACTAGAAAGTTTAAGTAAAATTTAATTATAGCTTTAACTTTGTATAAAGTATTATGTATATAATAAATATATAGAACTCAATAATATTTTTTTCATAATAAATCGGGGCTCGTCAATTGGCGAGCCTTTCTTTTTTTATAATGGATAGTCGTATAGAATAATTAATTATAATTTATTTACTAAGTATTTCTGATATAACTAGAGTTTTTGTTTTTTCTATGCTAAACTATTAGTATTGTTAATTCTCAAAAAATCAGGAGGAGAAAATGAGTTCGTTTAAATATATTAAGCCCAAGTTTTTTAGCGTAATGAAAAACTATACAAGAGAGCAATTTATAAAAGATATTATCGCTGGATTAATAGTAGCTATTATAGCATTACCTTTATCGATTGCTTTGGCGATAGCATCAGGTGTTAATCCAGAACAAGGGCTTTATACTGCGATTATTGCAGGTTTTTTTATTTCATTTTTAGGGGGAAGTAGGGTTCAGATAGGAGGGCCAACAGCCGCTTTTGTTGTTATTATCTATGGAATTATAGCAGAGCACGGTATTCCAGGACTTATTATTGCTACTTTGTTAGCAGGGATTATGTTAATTCTAATGGGATTATTTCACTTTGGTGATTTAATTAAATTTATTCCAAAAACTATAACTATTGGATTTACATTAGGTATTGCTATAGGGATAGTAGTAGGTCAGATTAAAGATTTTTTAGGTCTTAATATGGGAGCTGTTCCTGCGGAATTTTTAACGAAATTAGTAGCATATAGTCACAATTTAGCTAGTATTAGTTATATAACTTTGGCAATTGGTATTTTGGCATTATTAATTCAAATTTTTTGGCCAAAAGTATCAAAAAAAATACCGGGTTCTTTAGTAGCAATTATAGTTACAACGCTATTAGTAGCAATATTTAAACTACCAGTCAAAACTATTGGTGATTTATATACTATTAAAGCAGGTCTTCCAAGCTTTTCTATGCCTGTATTGTCATTCTCGTTAGTTCGTGAAATGATATTACCAGCTTTTACAATTGCGATGTTAGCAGCTATAGAATCTTTACTTTCTGCAGTAGTTTCTGATGGTATGATAGGAAGTAAACATAAATCAAATGCCGAACTAGTAGGTCAAGGTGTTGGGAATATTTTATCTGCGCTTTTTGGTGGAATCCCCGCAACTGGAGCTATAGCAAGAACGGCAGCGAATGTAAAAAATGGTGGAAGAACTCCAGTTGCTGGAATGGTACATGCGCTAACTTTATTGTTGATCTTATTATTTTTAATGCCATATGCATCTTATATACCGATGAGTTGTCTAGCAGCTATTTTAATAATAGTTGGTTATAATATGAGTGGGTGGCGTACTTTTGTACGTATAATAAAAACTGCTCCAAAAAGTGATATAGCAGTTTTAATTATTACTTTTTTATTAACATTATTCTTTGACTTAGTTATCGCAATAGAATTTGGCATGGTACTAGCAGCTTTCCTTTTCTTAAAACGAATGTCAGATATAGCAGAAGTTCGACAATGGACATATATAGGGTCTTCAGAAGACGAAAAATTATCAGAGGACGTTGATTTGAAGTATGTTCCTAAAAATACTATAGTATATGAAGTTTTTGGAGCACTTTTCTTCGGCGCTGCTAATGTTTTTACTAGTTTTAAACATGAAGAAGGAAAGAATGTTTTAATCCTTAGAATGCGTAATGTTCCAGTAATGGATATTTCGGGGGTAGAGGCATTAGAAGAAATATTAGAAACTTGTAAAAAACGAAATTTAACACTTATTTTATCTCATGTTAATGAACAACCTTATCATGCTATGGAAAAAGCTGGTTTTGTCGAAAAAATAGGTGCTGAAAATATTTGTGAAAATATAGATGCATCATTAGAAAGAGCAGAAAAATTAGCGAAGTAATACTTCAGAAGTTTCTAATATAAGTTAGGAAATAAATTACTACAATATTTCTCAAATATATAATAACAGTAATGAATTCTATGGTTTTTTCAGTAAGATATTTTAGTAAAATTTAATTTTTCCTGTAAAAGTATTAAAAGTTTTTGGTTTACAATATATTCTATAGTAAAGCTCATCTTGTGATGAGCTTTTTACTTTGTGTAAGTGTTACTTACTACAAAAATATTTACATAATTACAAAATGAAAACGTTATTTACTTTGTGAATATTCTGTGTTACTATAATACTAGACAGCAAAAGTATAGCTGTCTGTTAATTCTTGATTTTGGGGAGGAGTAGAACTTGTTTATTGATGAAATTAAATCAAAAATTTCTCCATTGTGGGAGATGGGTTTTAATACACCTTTTGTTCAGGAGCTAATCAAGGGGGATTTGTCGAAAGAAGCTTTTGAAAGATACTTGCAGCAAGATAGTGTATATTTAGAAAATTATGTAAAACTATGTAAAATTGCTATAGGTAAAGCTAAGACTAATAAAGAACGAGAGATTATTCGTTCTCTTATAGAGTTTTCGAATGATACAGAGCTTCAGACTAGATCAGAGTCTTTAGATTCAGATAGTATTTCGACATCAGAGACAGAAGTATTTCCTGAAACAGAAGATTATATCAATTACATAATGAGTTTTTCTCATGACAAGAATAACTATAAATTAATGATTGTTCTTATGAACTGTATGTTGAGTTATGATTACATATTTACTATAGCTGCAGCTCGAATGAATAGTTCTCAAAATATATATTATAGTTTTGTAGCTGATTATACTACTGAGAAATACAAAACTTTCTATAGGGGATGGATAGATTATATAAATGAGGCTTATCGAGATATTTCAGATTATAAAAAAAATGAATTGATTAAAATATTCGAAGAAGCTAGTATTTACGAGTTACGATTTTGGGATAGAGTTTATATAGGATAATCTAAAAAATTATACAAGGAGTATCTTATGGAAATTAATACAAAAATGTTTGATGGATATGCTGATAAATATGATCAGTGGTTTTTAACTAATAATAAAGTATTCGAAAGTGAGCTGAAATTACTTCATGCTTGTCTTAACCCGCTAAAAAAAGACAAAATTTTATCAGTTGGTTGCGGAAGTGGACTTTTTGAGTCAGCTTTAAAAGGCAAATATGGAATAAATGTAGAACATGGTTTGGAACCCTCTACTGATATGGCAGAAATTGCTGAAAAGAGAGGTGTTAAGGTGGAAATAGGTGATGCTGAAACTACTCAACTAAAAGATGAAGAATATGATATTATTTATCTGAATGGTTGTTCAACTTATATCGCCGACCTGGGTAAAGCATATAAAAATTGCTATAATGCATTGAAAAAAGGTGGACATCTTATTCTTTTAGATGTTCCAGTAGAAAGTGCATATGGAATATTATATAGCTTTGCAAATTATGCTGATGGTTATGATGAAAAATTATTCTCAAGACTTGCACCAGCACTTCCATATCCTATTGAGCTAGTGAAGTCAGGAATATTTCACTCTCCATTAGAGAAGTTAAATATTGTAAGAGACGAGCTTATGATGAAAAATATTCGTTTTATGCAAACATTAGTTGCTCATCCAATTTATACAAACGATAGCGTAGAAGAACCAATCGAAGGTTATGATAAAGGTGGTTATGTTGCGCTAATCGCAGAAAAATAAACGAGAGTTAAATAAATAGAAATTATAAAGGCTTTTGGCATTCACATATTTATATGGTGAATGTCAGAGGCTTTTTATTTACTAAAATTATAATGATATGTACAAATAATTCATTAATCCAATTTATTGAAAATTTATAATAATAGGGTTAAAATTGTATTATAATTAGTAAAATTTTCAGATTTTAACATAAAATCAAAAAAGGGGGACAATATGATTAAGTACGATAATGTGTCACTATGCTGTTCTGTTAAAGGATTGATATTAGATAACTTAAGTTTTGAAGTAAAAAAGGGTGAGTTTTTTGTTTTAATAGGGCCAAGTGGTAGCGGAAAAACTACTACATTAAAACTTATAAATAGACTTATTGAACAAACGGAAGGGGATATTTATTTTCAAGATAAAAAGTTGAAGGACTATAATCTTAGAGAATTACGTCTTGAAACGGGATATGTCTTACAACAAATAGCATTATTTCCTAATCTTACGGTAGAAGAAAATATTGCTCTTATACCAGAAATGAAAAAATTTGATAAAAAACTTATCGCTGAAAAAACGAAAGATTTACTAGAAAAAGTTGGATTGAATCCAAAATTATATATGAAAAGATATCCTAATGAATTGTCGGGTGGAGAAAAACAACGTATAGGAATACTTAGAGCAATTATTGCTAATCCTAAAGTACTTTTAATGGATGAACCCTTTTCTGCTTTAGATCCAATAAGTCGTACTCAGCTTCAAGATTTGATTAAGCAACTTCATAATGAGTATAAAATGACGACTGTTTTTGTTACTCATGATATGGATGAAGCGTTGAAGCTAGCTGATAGAATTTGTATCTTGCAGGAGGGAAAAGTTGTTCAAATTGCGACACCAAAAGAGATGCGAGATAATCCAGCTAATGATTTTGTCCGAGAATTTTTCAAAGTAAAGGGGTGTAATTAATGAATATAGCAGATACATTTATTGAGCGTAAAGGTGAATGGGGAACAGCTCTTTTTCAACACCTTCAAATTTCATTACTATCTTTACTTATTGCGATAATTATTGCTGTGCCCCTTGGGATAATTTTGTCGAATAATAAGAAAATCAGCGAGTGGTTTTTACAGATTACAGGGGTCTTTCAAACTATCCCATCGCTTGCCCTTTTAGGTCTATTTATTCCCTTTATGGGAATAGGAACAGTGCCAGCAGTAGTAGCATTAGTTATATATGCACTATTTCCAATATTGCAAAGTACATTAACAGGACTGTCAGAGATAGATTCTTCTTTAGAAGAGGCAGCAACAGCATTTGGTATGACAAAGTGGGAAAAATTAAAAAAATACCAACTTGCTTTATCAATGCCAATTTTAATGGGGGGAGTAAGAACAGCAAGTATTATGATTATCGGGACAGCGACTCTTGCAGCACTTATAGGGGCGGGAGGACTTGGTTCATTTATATTACTAGGAATCGATAGAAATAATTCTGCACTTATATTGATTGGAGCAATTTCTTCTGCAGTACTTGCAATTATTTTTGGTGCCTTGATTAAATTTTTACAAAATAAAAAGCCAAAAACAATTCTTGTAACTTTATTTGCAGCGATAGTAGCTGTTACTTTAAGTTTTACACCTCTAGCAAAAACATCTAATGACAAACTTGTGATTGCTGGAAAGTTAGGTGCTGAGCCGGAGATTTTAATTAATATGTATAAGATTTTAATTGAGAATGAAACAGACATAAATGTCGAAGTGAAACCTAATTTTGGGAAAACTAGTTTTTTATATGAAGCTTTAAAAGGCGGAAGTATCGATATTTATCCGGAATTTACAGGAACTGTTACAACAACATTATTAAAAGAACCAGTGACTAATATTTCTAATGACCCAAAAGAAGTATATGAGATTGCTAAAGAGAAAATTTTAACTCAAGATAGATTAGTATATTTAGAACCAAGTAAGTTTCAAGATACATATGCTCTTGCTGTTTCTGAAAAATATGCTAAAGATAACAATATACAAAAAATATCAGACCTTAAGAGAATAGAATCTTCATTAACAGCTGGATTCTCACTAGAATTTAATGATAGAGAAGATGGTGTGCTAGGACTAAAAAAACTCTATGGACTAAACTTAAATATTAAAACTATGGAACCAGCCTTAAGATATCAAGCTATAGCTAATGGAGATGTTAATATCATTGAAGTATTCTCTACTGATAGCAAATTAATTACTAACAAATTAAAAGTATTAGAAGATGATAAAAAATTATTCCCACCTTATCAAGGGGCTCCATTACTTAGAGAAGAAACACTGAAGAAATATCCTCAATTGGAAAAAATTCTAGAAAAACTTGCTGGTAAAATAACAACTGAGGAGATGACTAAGATGAATTATGCTGTAGATATTGAAGGTAAGAGTGCTTATGAGGTAGCAAAAGAATATTTACAAAAAGAGGGTTTAATAAAGAAATAAACTAACAAATAATTATTAGGGAATAATTTACCAAGTTAATTAAATATATTACAACAAAAATAGAAATTCTTAAACAGCACGTTTAAGAGTTTTTATTTTTCCGCAATAACTTTATTTTTCTCATGTTTTTTGTTAAAATTAAAAGAAGATTTTTGTACAGGAAATAATTTTTGAAAGTAGGTGGAAAAGTGAAAATTACTAATATCACAAAGCTAAAAGTAAAGTATAAAATCGAATTAGAAAATGGGAAGTGTTTTTATGCCTCTGAAGATACGATTATAAAATATGGGCTAATAAAGAAAATTGATTTAACTAATGGCCAACTTAAAGAAATTATTTCACATGAAAGTATAGAGAGTGCTTATAGTAAAGCTGTACATTACTTGCAGTATGGATTGCGTACAACACAAGATATAGTCGACTATCTTACAAAAAAAGAAATCGCACCAAATGTTATTAATGAAGTAATTAAGAAATTGATGGAGATTGGATATCTTAATGACGAGCATTACATCGAAGCAGCTGTAATGGATTATTTTAATCTAAATAATAAAGGTCCATATTGGATAAAAAGAAAACTGCAAGAAAAAAACTTAGATAACGATATAATAGACAAATATATTTCTAAAATATGCACGAAAGAAGCTATGATAGAGATACTTTATAAGATAATAGAGCGTGAGTTTAATGTTAGACGAGAATCAAAAAATAAAAAAGTTCAAAAAATCACGCAAAAACTTTATACAAATGGCTTCACATCTGATATAATAAGAAAGGTGTTTGATATATTTTTCGAAGATTATGAGGAAGAGAATGAAGATGATATATTAGAAGAGCATTTTAGAAGAGCTTATCATTCTTATAGTCGTCGTTATGAAGGATATGCATTGAAACAAAAGCTAATTGAAAAACTTATGAGAGATGGTTTTTCATACTATATAGCTAAAGATTTTATTGAAAAACAAGATTTGTAAAGGAAGAATTAAATGAATAAAAGAAATGAAAGGCAAAAGAAAATAAGAAACTTTTCTATCATTGCGCATATCGACCATGGTAAGTCAACACTTGCGGATAGAATTTTAGAAAAAACAGGAGCTCTCGAGCAACGTGAAATGAAAGCACAATTGCTTGACTCTATGGATATAGAACGAGAAAGAGGAATTACGATTAAACTTAATGCTGTACAACTAAAATATATAGCAAAAAATGGTGAGGAATATATCCTCCACCTAATCGACACACCGGGGCATGTCGACTTTACTTATGAAGTTTCGCGTTCACTTGCGGCATGTGAAGGAGCAATTTTAGTAGTAGATGCAGCACAAGGTATTGAAGCACAAACATTAGCTAATGTTTATTTAGCATTGGATAATAACTTAGAAATTATTCCAATTATTAATAAGATTGACTTACCAGCTGCAGACCCTGAAAAAGTTAAAACTGAGATTGAAGATGTTATTGGCCTTCCAACTGATGATATAGTTCTTGCATCTGCTAAGGTAGGTATTGGTATTGATGAAATACTTGAACAAATTGTTGAGTATATTCCCGCACCATCAGGAGATGCTGAGGAACCGCTTCAAGCATTAATTTTCGACTCATTATATGATGCTTATCGTGGTGTTATTGTTTCTGTTCGTATTAAGAATGGTACTGTAAAAGCTGGTGATAAGATTAAAATGATGGCTACTGGTGGAGTATTTGAAGTTACTGAAGTAGGTATCCATACTCCAAAAGAAAAAATTGTTGATGAACTTACTGCAGGAGATGTAGGATTTATCTGTGCTTCTATTAAAAATGTAAGTGAAACTCGAGTAGGGGATACAATAACACTTGCTAATAATCCAGCAAAAGAAGCACTGCCTGGATATAGAAAACTTAACCCTATGGTATTCTGTGGATTGTATCCAATTGACTCATCAAAATATAATGATTTACGTGAAGCGTTAGAAAAATTAGAACTTAATGATTCTGCATTACAATATGAAGCAGAGACTTCTCAAGCACTTGGATTTGGATTTAGATGTGGATTTTTAGGAATGTTACATATGGAGATTATTCAAGAACGTATTGAGCGTGAATTTAATATAGATATTATCGCGACAGCACCATCGGTTATTTATAAAGTTGAAAAGACAGATGGCACTATGGTAGATGTATCGAATCCATCAGAAATGCCAGATCCACAAAAAATTAACAAAATTACAGAGCCTTTTGTTAAAGCAAGTATTATGGTACCAAACGATTATGTGGGTGCTGTTATGGATCTTTGTCAGAAGAAACGTGGTATTTTCTTAAATATGGAATATATCGATGATACAAGGGTAAACATTACTTATGATATACCTTTATCAGAAATTGTCTTTGATTTCTTCGATCAGCTAAAATCTAATACAAAAGGATATGCATCATTTGATTATGAATTAACTGGTTACAAAGATAGTAATCTTGTTAAGATGGATATCTTATTAAATGGAGAACAAGTTGATGCATTAAGCTTTATAGTTCACCGTGAGTTTGCATATCAACGAGGAAAAGTTATCGTTGAAAAACTTAAAAAACTTATTCCAAAACAACAGTTTGAAATTCCAATTCAAGCAGCTATTGGGAATAAAATTATCTCTCGTGAAACAATTAAGGCAATGCGTAAAAACGTTCTTGCCAAATGTTACGGTGGGGACATTAGTAGGAAACGTAAGCTATTAGAGAAACAGAAAAAAGGTAAAGAAAGAATGAAAGCTGTAGGTAGCGTAGAAGTTCCGCAAGATGCCTTTATGGCTGTTCTAAAAATGGATGATGAATAATGAAAGGTGAAATTCGCGGAGTATATATTCATATTCCATTTTGTAAATATATATGTTCATACTGTGATTTCAATAAATTTTATATTCAAAGACAACCGGTTGATAAGTATATTGACTGTTTAATTGATGAAATAAATAGTATGGATAAGATAGATAATATTGAAACTATCTATATAGGTGGAGGAACACCGAGTGCTTTAAATGATGAGCAATTACATCGTCTTTTGACAGCACTTAGAAAAAAAATTCCACAACAACTTCGTGAATTTACTTTTGAAGCAAACCCTGAGGATCTTGTTGATTCTCGGGTTGCTTTGGTAAAAGAGTACGGAGTTGACAGGATAAGTATGGGCGTTCAAACTTTTAATGACGAACTTCTTAAAATATTAGGACGTGGTCATGTTGCAGGAGATGTAGATATGGCTATTACTAATTGTAAAAAGTATGGAATTAAAGATATTAATGTAGACTTAATGTTTTCATTGCCGAAACAAACTATGGAAGATTTATTTGATAGTATGAAAAAGGTTGTAGGGTACGATATTAGCCATGTTTCGTGTTATTCATTGATATTAGAACAAAAAACAAAATTATATAATCAAGTACGAGATAAAAAAGTTACCTTACCTTCAAATGAAACAGAAGAAAAAATGTATGATGAAGTGATAAACTTCTTAACAGCAAATGGTTATAATCAATATGAGATTAGTAATTTTGCAAGGCCTGGACATGAAAGTGTTCATAATAGTAGTTACTGGGAAAATATAGAATATTATGGACTTGGAGCAGGTGCTCATGGCTACATTGATGGAGTACGCTATGCTAATCAAGGAGCATTAAAATTTTATATTGATAGTATGCTTGAAAAAGGGCATGCTAGACGTGAAGAACATATGGTAACAGATAAAGAAAAAATTGAAGAAGAAATGTTTTTAGGATTACGACTTTTAAAAGGTGTAGATTTAAATACTTTTGAAGAAAAGTACGGAAAAAGAGCAGAAAAAATCTTCAGGGAAGTAATCGATAAAAACTTAAAGATAGGTTATTTAGAAATAGATGATAACAAGCTGCGCTTAACAAGAAAAGGGTTATTTTATGGGAATGAAGTATTCTCAGAGTTTTTGCTAGATTAATGATAGTAAAATTTTAAATATTGCCACTTAATCACAGTGGTTTATTAGATATCTAACAACGCTCTATAAGGTATTTTTAGATATCTAGTAAACTGATTGTGCTTGATAAAATTGATTTTTGTAAAACTATACTTCCGAAATCATTTCCGAGAAAATATTAAAAATAAAAAGAAAGGAGAATCATTATGGAAAGAACATATATAGAAAAACTACTAAATAAACTAAATACTGAATATGGATTTAATTTGAAATTTGGTGAGAATTTTAAAATGGCTTTTTCACACTCATCATACACAAATGAGAAAAAAATAGCTAAACATTTGAATTATGAACGATTAGAGTTTTTAGGTGATGCTGTTGTTGAGCTTACAACAAGTGAATTTTTATTTAAAAAGTTTCCAGAGCTAGCTGAAGGGGAATTAACAAAACTGCGCGCCTCTATAGTTTGTGAAAAGACACTGGTAAAATATGCACTGCAACTTAATCTAGACAAATGTATTTATTTAGGGCGTGGAGAGGAAAAAATGGGTGGACGTTCACGAGCTGCATTACTTGCTGATATTTTTGAATCTTTCACGGGAGCTTTGTACTTAGAAACAAATTTAGAAACAGTAAAAATATTTTTAAATAATACCTTATTTACAGAAGTCGAAGACTATGAATACAGTAGCTTCGTTGATTATAAAACTATTCTTCAGGAGTATGTATTCAAAATCAAATTAGGTGAGATAGAGTATAAGGTGCTAGATTCAATTGGGCCTTCACACTCAAAAACTTTCATTAGTGCTGTTGAAATTGACGGAAAACAATATGGTAGTGGGACAGCAGCAACAAAAAAAGAATCTGAACAATTATCAGCTAAGCAAGCTTTAGATAAACTAGGATATGACGGTATTTAAAGTAATCAGAAGAAAATTTTAAAGGAGAATAAGATGAAATTAGTAAAAGTCGAAGTAACAGGCTTTAAATCTTTTCAGAAAAAAACAACTTTTGAATTTAAAAATAATTTAATTGGTGTTGTCGGACCGAATGGATCGGGGAAAAGTAATATAATTGATGCTATTCGTTGGGTTTTAGGGGAGCAGTCTGCAAAAAACCTTCGTGGTAGTAGTATGAAAGATGTTATCTTTTCAGGAACAGAAGATGTGAAGAGAAAGAATTTTGCTGAAGTAGCAGTTACTTTCAGCAATGGTGAAGAGTCTTGTGAAATTAAGCGTCGTCTTTATCGAAATGGTGATAACGAATATTTTATTGATAACAAAAAAGCAAGATTAAAAGATGTTACGAATATGTACCTTGATTTTGGTATTAATAAAGAAAGTTATAGTATTATTACTCAAGGTAAGGTAGAAGATATTATTTCTTCTAAACCTGTAGATCGTCGTGCCATTATTGAAGAAGCTTCTGGTGTACTGAAATATAAAAATAAGAAAAAAGAAACTAACTCAAAGTTAGAAAAAACAAATGATAATTTGCTTCGTCTTAATGATATATTTTCAGAAATTTCTACACGTTATGAAGTTTTGGAAGAGCAAAAGAGTAAAACGGAAAAATACTTGGAATGGTCAAAAGAACTAGAAGAAAAAGATATTCTTATTAATATTTATAATATAGCAGAGTATCAAAAAAAATTAGAAGTTTTATTAGTTGATAAAAGGATAAAAGAACAGGAAAAAACCGCTCTTGAAATTAAACAGGAAGAACTTATAAAGGATTTAGAGGAAATAAAGAATAGTTTAGTTACTCTTGATAGAACATATCTTAAATATCATGATGAAGAATTAGAACTGATTAGGAAAAAAGAAGGTTTACAATCAGAACTTAATGTAATAGAAGAACGTAAGAATAATAGGAATCTGCGAAGCGAAAAGTTAGCAGAAGATTTAAAATATCTATTGGAAAGAAAAGAAAATCTTACTAAAAAGCTTATAGAACGTCAAGAGTTAGATAGTATTAATAGAGCTAAGATAAAATCTCTAACAAAGGAAATAGCGGACTTAGAAGAAGGTGGAGAGTATAACTTAGAAAAAATTGAAGCCTCTATAGATAAGCTAAGAGATGAGTATTATGGGTTAATTACAGAAGAAACAAGATTAGAAAATAGTATCGAATATGCTAAGAAAAATATAGAAAGTGCAGATGAGAACTATAAAGAGTTGTTAGAAAATATTGAGCGTCAAAAATCAATATATAATACTAAACTTGCTGAGCTAGATAAAGCTACAAAAGAAAAAGAAGAGTTGAGCTCTAAGTTAACAGTATTGGAAAATAGCTTAAATGCTTTATTAGAAGAAGATGTTTTATTAGTATCTAAAGAAAAAAATATAGATGAGCAACTACGTACAGGTTATAATTTCAAAAGTAATTTAGAAAATCGTAAAAAATTCCTAGAAGATCAAATTAACAATTTGAGTTTTTATAATATAGGTGTTAAAGAGATTTTAGCTAACAAGGAAACTATTGGTGGAGTTCATGATAGTGTTGCTAATATAATAAACTTTGGTAATGAATATGCGACGGCATTAGATATAGCCTTAGGTCAATCACAACAAAATATTGTAGTTGATAGTGAAGCTACTGCAAAAAAATGTATTGAATATTTGAAAAAATCTAATAAAGGCCGTGTAACATTTTTACCACTAAATAATATTAAAGCAAAATCGATTGCTAGTGATATTTACAGTATTTTAGTAAAAGAAGAAGGTTTTGTTAATATTGCAGAAAATCTAATAGCGGTAAATGAAACATATAAAAATATTATTTCACATTTGTTAGGACTTACGATTATAGTTGATAATATGGATAATGCCAATCGTATTGCGCGTAGAATAAACTTTAGAAATCGTATTATTACTCTTGATGGACAAGTTATAAATAGTGGAGGTTCTATTACAGGAGGGGCGATTAATAAAAATACTAATTCTTCAATTAAACATAAGGCAGAGCTAGATAATCTTGAGGATAACCTTGGAAAAATAAATGATAAAGTATCTAAGCTAGAGACTGAAAAAACTAAGTTGGAAGCCAAAAGAAAAGAGTCTGTAGAAAACATAGTAGAGTTGAAAAATGCTAAAGAACAAAATACTCTATATATAAAAGAACTTGAATTGGCTATAAATCATAAAAATGTAGAACTTACTGATATAGCCGCTTATATCACATCTAATGAGAAGAAATTAGAGGTATATAGAACAGAAGATAATAATTTAGAAAATATATCAGAACTTACAGATGGACTTAAAAAAATTCGTGAAGAATTAACTATTTTGAATAAGAAAATAGAAGAAGAAACTGCTAAAAAACAAAGTGTACAGAGTGCAGAAGAACTATTTGTTGAGAAAATAGCAGAGCTAAAAATAGAAAAATCTAAATTAGAAGAAACTCTAAAACATATAACGGAAAGCATTGGAAATTATCAAAGCGATATTGATGATGTATGTAATCAAATAGAAAGGTTAGAAGCTTCTAAAAGTATAGAAAACCTTAGTGCAGAAGATGAAAAGAATATTCTTGAAAATAATACAAGGGTAATTAGTCAATGTAGTGAAAGGTTAGATGTTTTGAAAAATCTTTTATCAGATTTAGATGCTGAAAAAACTGGTCTTTTCAAACACGAAAAAGAAATTACTACATCACAGCAACATAGTAATGAAGAATTACGTTTGAAAATTTCAGAGTGTGAGAAATTAACAGTAGCTCAGACGAAGATTGAAGTTAAGATTGATGAGTATTTGGAAAACTTAGTTACTAATTATAGTGTGACCTATGAAAGTGTTGCTCACAAATTAACTGAAGAACTAATCTCAGAAGTACCTTCATATAAATCAGATGTAATTAGATTGCGTCGAGCTATAATGGAGTTAGGAAATGTTAACCTTAATGCCATCGAAGAGTTTAATGAAGTAAAAGAACGTTATGACTTCTACAATGAACAGATTACAGATCTAGTAGAGGCTAAAGCTAAACTAGAAGAAACCATTGCAGAAATTGATAAAGAAGTAAAAGAAAGATTCTTAGAGACGTTTGTTCAAGTAGCGGAGAACTTCAATAAAATATTTATAAAATTATTTAAAGGTGGTTATGCGGATATGACGCTTGAAACACCAAATGATATTCTAAATACCGGCATTGTTATTGAGGCTTCACCTCCAGGGAAAAAACTTCAAAATCTTTCACTACTATCGGGTGGAGAGAAGTCACTTACCGCAATAAGTTTATTATTTGCGATTCTTCAAGTAAAAAATCCACCATTTGTTGTTCTTGACGAGGTGGAAGCGGCTCTTGATGAAGAGAATGTTAATCGTTTTGCGAAGTTTTTAAAACTCTATTCAGAAGATAACCAGTTCTTAGTTATCACACATCGACGTGGTACTATGGAAGCTATGGATACATTGTATGGAGTAACAATGCAGGAAAAAGGAATAAGTTATATTCTTGAATTAGAGTTAAAAGATATGATAAAAAACTTTGAAGAGGTTATAGAATAGAAAAAAAATTCTAAGTTGTAATTCAAAAAGAAAAGACACAGTTAAATTTAAACTGTGTCTTTCTCAATCATATAAAATAAATGGAAAACAATAATAGAATACCTATAAAAACAAATATATAACCAACTCTTTTAGAGATTTTTTCCATTTTTTGTTTTTCTTTAGGTATTTTTTCTATTCTGTTATATTCCTCTTCGGTCATACCAGCAAGAATATTATAGCTTTTTTTATATATAAGTAGATAAGATGTAAAAAAGCAGACAAAAGAGCATAGACAGTGAATTAGTATACCTCCCGTACTTTCAAATTCAGTATTATCTAGGTATATAGAGAGAGGAATTACAGGGATAGTAAATAATAATACAAAGATAATATATTTTTTTCTACTCATATAAATCATCTCCTTAAATATTTTATAAAAAGTAGTTTAATTATTTATATGATAAATTTTTAATGAAGCCGTACCATATATAAATTACAATAATTATCGCTAATAATTCGCTAAGATGAATTAAAATTTTTAGAATAGAAAAATCACCTAGTTGATAATAAATTCCGGTTTTTTGAAAAGCTATAGCACATATTACTAAAGGGAAAGTAAAGGCAGAGAAACTAGGGTAGAACTTTCTATTTAGTAAAAATGGTAATTGTATTAAGACAAAAATGAATAATAAAACCGTAAGAGGTATTAGTATTGCAAGAATAAAGTTATTTTTTTGAGTTACTCCAATCATATAACTAGCTAATAGCAGACCGCCAGGTGCAGAAAATACCGTAATCGTTGGGTAATCTCCCTCATTGAAGTGTTTATATTTATAAACTCTATATAATACAAATGGTAAGAGTAATAAATAATTGATTAATGAGAAATAAAAAAAGATTAAGCCAACTATTTCTACATTATAATTAATTGCCGTCACAGTAACTACAGCAGGTCCAACAAAGGTAATAAACCATGTTGGATAAATATTTTTAATATGTTTGTCTTTGATAATAAAATTATAAGTAGCATAGCTAACAACACAAATATCAAGACATATACCAATAATCCAAGTAGGTAAACTATATAATCCTATATATTTTTTGAAAAAAGAACTTAATAACATAATACTCATTGGATAAGTCGCAAGCACTGTTGCTAAAACAGGATTTTTCATTTCTTCTTTTAGTTTATCGCTATATAGAAAGAACTTTATTGTTAATAGGATAATAATTATTAAAGATAATAAGCTAAAAATAGTCTGTAATGTAGCACTATATATTTGGAACATATTGCCAAGAGCAACAGAGCCAAGCGCGAGGCCAGCAATTGGTGTAGGTAAATTTTTAATTATATTCATAGATAACTCCTTATATCATTACTTACTACTATTGTATAACATAAAATTTGAAAGCGCAATAATAATATGATTATTCTTGACAAACAAAATTTTAGCTGCTATAATCCCAATAAGAAACACCTGTTTCTTATTGGGGGGAATACTATGGCACCTAAGTTTAAATTTACTAAAGAAGAAATTTTAGAGGTTACACTTGACTTTATAAGAATTAATGGGATAAAGGAAATAAGTGCACGAACTATTGCAAGAGAATTAAATGCTTCTACGAAAGTAATATTTAGTTTGTTTGGTAATATGGAAAATTTGATAAGAGAAGTCAATCAATTAGCTAGAAATGAATTTTTACACAAGGTTAAAATTTCTTTAAAAGATGAAAGTCCATTTAAAAGGCTTGGAATTGAATATATATTATTCTCTAAAAATGAACCAAAATTATTTGAATGGCTATTTATGAATAAAAGTGTAGAGATTGAAGATTTTAAAGATTTTCTCCCTATGTATGATTATGAGTATAAAAAAGTTATAGAGTCAATAGTGAATGAATATAAGATATCTATAAAAAGTGCTGAAAAGTTTTATACACATTTATTTACTTATAGTCATGGGATTGCAACGTTAAGTGTTACAGGAATATATAGTTTTACTGAGATTGAGATAATAGAAGCAACGACAGAGATAGCTAGAAGTTTAGTAAAGAATTTTTTGAAGGAGAATAATTAAATGATTTTAGCAAAAGATATTAGGAAAGAATTTGCTGGTCAAGATGTTTTAAGAGGAATTAATCTAAGTGTAGATGAAAATGATTTTGTAGTTATATTAGGAGCATCTGGATCAGGGAAATCCACATTATTAAATATTTTATCAGGTTTAGAAAAGTCAGATTCAGGAGAAGTTTTATACAATGGAGAAAACATAAGTAATTATACAGAAACTCAATTAACAGAGTTTCGCAGAAAGAATATAGGATTTGTTTTTCAACAATATTATTTATTAAATAATTTAACTGTTTTCCAGAATGTTAGAGTTGGTGCTAATTTAGCAAATAATAGTGACTGTTCTGAAATACTAAAAGAACTTGGTTTAGAGGATAAGGTTGAAAAATATCCTAATGAATTATCAGGAGGAGAACAGCAACGAGTTTCTATTGCTCGAGCATTAGCTAAGAAACCAAAAGTATTGTTTTTGGATGAACCTACAGGAGCATTGGATGAAGAAACAGGAAGAGGTATATTGGAGTATATCTTTAAATTAAGAAATGAATCAAAATTTACTATGATAATGGTTACTCACAATGAAAATATTGCACAAATTGCCAATAAAATAGTTCATGTAAAAAGTGGTAAGGTATCATCGATAGAAGAAAATAGTACTCCAAAAACTGTGGCTGAGATAGGATGGTAATTTATGATAGTTGAAGTTAAAGATTTAAAGAAAGCTATAGCAGTAGTAATAATAAGTTTTTGTGCGGTATTTGTTACGACATTATTTTTTAATTTTTATTTAGATTTAAAAGATTTAGATATAAATACTCTAAATTTAATTCAAAAAAAATTCTATGATACACAGCTCATAGTTTCGAAGTTTGTTATAATTGTTACTGGAGTAATACTTTCAATTAGTTCAGCAATAATGCTACTTTTTTATATAAAACAGCATATAGACCAGTCGAAACATAAGATAGGGATTTTAAAAGCTTTAGGATATAGTAATATGTTTATATCGAAAAATTTCTCAGTGTTTAGCTTACTGATTTTCTTAGGAACTTTTTTAGGTTTTGGTAGTTCGTATTTATTGATGCCAAAGTTTTATGAGAGTAGAAACAAGGATAATATACTTACAAATCTAACAATAGATTTCCATCTACAGCCGTTAATATATTTAGTATTACTTCCGACATTGCTATTTTTAATATTATCAATGATGTATGTTTTATTAAAATTAAATGTACCAACAACAGTTTTGCTAAAACAACTAGAGTTGAAAAATAAAATTATTAAGAAAAGAAAACTAAAGATACAAGAAAAATTTATAAAAGAATTAGAGTCGACAATTTTGTATAGTAATAAAACACTAATATTCTTTATTATTTTTGCCGCAATGTCATTTTCTTCAATGATTCAAATGTCATTAGGAATGAGAGATTTTGTTGATACTATAATACGAATGATTATGACAGTAATAGGTGTAATTTTGTCATTATCTATTCTCCTGATAACTCTTGAGGTTATAGTTAGTAATAATAAGAAAAATATTTCTATCCTAAATATAATGGGGTATTCTGTTAGTGAATGTTCTCAAATAGTATTGTCTAAATATAGAATAGTGGCACTGATAGGTTTTATTATAGGAACAGTCTATCAATATGTATTAATAAAAGTGTTATTAATTAAGTTGTCGAAAGAATTAGATAGTCAGGTAGTATATAATTTTGATTATTTATCATTATTAATAAGTTCAGTTTTATTTATTTTAATATATGAATTGTTTATAAGATATTATTATAAAAAAATAAGAATGATTGATGCTAAAAAGATAATACTAGATTAAAAAAATCTCCTACGAAACTTAAAGTTATTTTGTAGGAGAATTTTTTCTGGGTAAGTTAATTATTTAGAAAGCCCTTCAGCAATCTTATCTAAGTTCCATTTCATCATATTGTAGTAGCTGTCACCATTTTGCCCTGGTTCTGCTACAGAATCTGTGAAGATTTTTTCAAAGATTGGAATATTAGTATCTTTTGATACTGTTTGCATTGGACGTTCATCAACACTGCTTTCAACGAATAGAGAAGGCACTTTTGTTTTACGTAGTTTTTCAACTAATGCTTTAATTTGATCAGGAGTTCCTTCTTCTTCTGTATTGATTTCCCAGATGTAGGCACTTGGAACTCCG